>Ga0335075_10000828_pt1 | contig 52168 bp, 47 predicted proteins | sample Lox_Sample_24_FD_206723 | JGI IMG/M metagenome (GOLD analysis project Ga0335075, IMG submission 206723) | Soil microbial communities from Loxahatchee National Wildlife Refuge, Florida, United States - Lox_Sample_2.4 | ecosystem: Environmental > Terrestrial > Soil > Wetlands | place: USA... | reverse complement strand
CGCCCCGGTGAGGTACGGCAGCGGGGCGATCAGGCGGTGCCGCGCCCCCGCGGCGAGGTCGGTCGCGGCCGCGGCGGCGAGCAGCGCGAACCCGGCGACGAGGGCCGCAGAGAACCCGGTCATCGCCCCACTCCCTCGCTGGCCCGGGCCGGCAGCCGTCCCACCGCGAGCAGCAGCGCGTGCAGGATGCTGAACGGCGGCGGCGGGGAGCCGGGCAGCCAGACGTCGACCGGCACGACCGCGCCGACCCCGCCGGCCACCGCGTAGGACGGGCTGGCCAGCCCGCCGCTCACCGCGTCGGTGCCGACCGCGATCACGATCTTCGGGTCCGGCATCGCGTCGTAGGTCCGCCGCAGCGGCTCGGCCATGCCCCGCGCGCCCGCCCCGGTGACCAGCAGGATGTCCGCGTGCCGCGGGCTGGCGGTGAGGAAGATGCCGAGCCGGTGCGCGTCGTAGACGGGGTTGAACAGGGCCAGGATCTCCCACTCCTCGGTGCCGTCCGAGCCCGCGTCGACGTGCCGCAGGTGCACCGAGCGGCGCAGCGCCGCGGTCCTCGCCCGCAGGCCGTCGCGCAGCGCTTCGAGCCGCTCCGGCGTCTCGGTGACCTCGGGGACCACCAGGCCCTCCCGCCAGAGCGCGGCCGCGGCCGGGCCCCCGGACCAGCCGAACACGTCCGGCCGCGCCGCCACGCACCGCCCGCACTGCACGCACCTGCCCTGGTCGAGGCGGACCGTGCGCTGCCCGTCGGCGCGTTCCTCGCTGCCGATCGCGCCGGTCGGGCAGAGCCGCTCCAGCGGCTCGCCGGCCTCGCCGGGGGGATACGCGGGCTGCGCATCCAGCACCGTGGCGGGACCGCGCCCGGCGGCGGCGTACGGGTCCGGCCTGGCCGGCCAGCGCGTGGTGATCACGCCGTCACGAAGGCCCCTGAGCGCCCACATCTAGCGCGTCACCCCCGCCACGGACAGACCGAGGCTCGCCTCGATGAACGGGAAGTCGGTGAGGATGTCGCCGGCGAACAGCTCGTGCATCAGCACCAGGTTGTGGAACGAGGCCGAGCGTGGCCGGCACCGGGTGATCCGGCCGTGTTCCAGCCGCAGGTCGTAGATGACCTCGCCCTGCGGGGCCTCGGCCCAGCCGACGGCCCGCCCGCCGGTCACGTCGCAGTCGGCCCGCAGCGGCCCGGCCGGCCCCTCGGCCAGCTCGTCGGCGACTTGGCGGAGCAGGTGGAACGACTGGCCGACCTCGTCCCAGCGGACCCGCAGCCGGTCGAGCACATCACCCGCGGACCTCGGGGCGGGCTGGCGCAGCCCGAGCGACGGGTACGCGTCGTAGGGCCGGAACTCGCGGGCGTCGTCGGAGTACCCCGATGCCTTGCCCACCGGGCCGAGCGCGCCGTGCTCGCGGGCCCGCTCCGGCCGCAGCGGCCCGGTCCGGCGCAGCCGGTCGAGAAACGACGCGGTGCCCATGAGCGCGCCGACGTCCGCGGTCACGTCCTTCTCCAGCCGCCCGATCTCGGCCAGCAGATCCGCGGCCCCGATCAGCGGCAGCCGGCCGACCCCGCCGGGCACCACCACGCCGCGGCCGAACCTGCTGCCGCAGGCGCGGCTCACCAGCCGCAGCACCCGTTCCTTGTGCCAGCCGAACCGCGCGGTGGCCACGGCGAGCCCGGCGCCGTCGGCCAGCCGCATCGCGACGTCCAGGTGGCAGGCCACCCGCTCGAGCTCCGCGTGCAGCACCCGCACCAGCGCCGCGGCCCAGGGGACGGCGGTGCCGGAGATCCGCTCGAGGGCGTGGCAGTAGGCGAGCGCGTGCGCGACCGTCGCGGTGCCCTCGACGCGCTCGGCGAGCAGCACACCGTTGGCCGCGGTCATCCCCTCGAACCGCTTCTCGAGGCCCCGGTGCTTGTAGAACACCCGCATGTTCAGGTGCGGTATGTCCTCGCCGGGCGTCTCGACCAGGTACTCGATCGATTCGACAACGCCCGAGCGCACCGGGCCGTGCGGGATCGTGAACAGGCCGGGGCCGACCACGTGCAGCGGCACCGCGCGCGGGTCAGGCTCGATCGCCGCGGGGCCGCCGGCCTCCCCGGGCATCGGCCAGAGCGCGCGGCCGGGCGGCTGCGGCAGCAGCAGCGGCTCGGGCCGTGGGTGCCCCTGCGGGATCACGCCGAACATGTCGGCGATCTCCCGCTCGTACCAGAACGCGGCGCCGAGCCGCGGGGTCAGCGCCGGGTAGCTGGTGGCGGTCGCGGGGAGCGCCACCTCGGCGACGGTGACGCCATCGCGCCCGGCCAGGTGCGCCGACAGCACCAGCCCCTCCGGCCGTGCGGTGTCTGCCCGGGGGGACGACCCCCCGGAACCCCCCGCCGTGCCGAACAGGCCGGCGAACCTCCGCCCGGAGGCGACCGCCCCGGTCACCTCGTCCCAGACCGGGTTCGCCTCGCCGGACAGCCTGGCCCCGTTCATCACCTCGGAGCTCATTCCCCCACCCCCAGCAGGTGCACCGCGCGGGACAGCAGCCCGGTCAGCTCGGCCGGCGGATGCACGCCGAGCACCAGCAGGGCCGCCACGCCCGCCACGACCGGGATCACCATCCAGGCGCTCGGCTCGCCGCGGGATAGGTTCGCGACCCTGCCGCCGGCCGGCGTGATCAGCATCCGGTTGGCCGCCGCCGACAGCCCGAAGAAGGCCAGGGTGACCAGGACGATCAGGATCGCCGGCGTGACGTTCAGGGAATTCTCGAAGCCGCCCTGGACGATCTCGAACTCGCTGCGGAAGATCCCGAACGGGGGCATCGCGCACAGCGCGAGGATCGCGACGCCGAACAGCGGCCCGCTCCACGGCAGCAGGTCCAGGCCGCCGGTTATCGCCGAGATCCGCTTGCTGCCGAACTTGTGCACGAGCACCCCGGCGCCCATGAACGCGTTGCCCTTGGCCGCGGCGTGCGCGAGCACGTGCAGCAGCACCCCGGCGAGCGCGATCGGGGCGCCGAAGCTCACCCCGATCGCCAGGATTCCCATGTGCTCGACGCTGGAGTAGGCGAGCATCCGCTTCACGTCGCGCTGCTCGAGCAGGTACAGCGCGGCGAGCAGCAGCGAGGCGACGCCGAAGACCAGCAGCACGTCGCGGGGGAAGCGCGGCCCGAGCGCGCTGGCCGCGACCTGGTAGTAGCGCAGGATCGCGTAGAAGCTCACCGCCAGCAGCGAGCCGGAGAGCAGCCCGGACACCGGGGTCGGCGCCTCGGAATGCGCGTCCGGAAGCCAGGTGTGCACCGGGAACAGCCCCATCTTGGTGCCGAACCCGAGCACGGCGAGCACGAACGCCAGCCGCACCGGGGTGTGCGGCAGCCGGGTGCCGGCGTGCAGCAGCGGGGCGAACGAGAGGTCGTAGTGCTGGCCGAGCACCTGCGCGCCCGCGTCGTAGGCGAAGATCGTCGCGAGCAGCCCGAGGCCGAGGCCTGCCGAGGCGATCAGGATGTACTTCCAGGCGGCCTCCGCGGCCCCGTCGGTGTTCTCGATCGCGACCAGCAGGGCCGAGATCACCGTGGTCACCTCGATCGCGATCCACAGCAGCGCCAGGTTGCCCATCATCGGCGCGGCCAGCATCGACCACGCGAACAGGTTCAGCCCGGCGTGGAACCGCCTCGAGTACCGAGCGAAGCCCGCCTCGCCGCGGCGCCGGCTCGGGGCCAGGTAGCCGATCGAATACACCGCAACCGCGGCGTACAGGAAGCTGGTGGCCAGCAGGAACACCACGCTGACCGCATCGATTCGCAGGTAGGACCCGTAGGCGAGGTCGCGGTGCGCGACCTCGGGGACCAGCGCGAGGACCAGTCCGAAGGAGGCGATCCCGGCGATCGCGGTGACCGCCCCGGTCACCGGCGCCGGGGCCCGCAGCGAGACCAGGGCGGCGGCGAACGGCAGGACGAAGAGCAGCAGGACGACCACGGCCATCGCTCAGCCTCGCAGACTCGTCAGGTCCGCCGTGGACAGCGACTCGACCCGGCCGTGATGCACCCGGATCAGCAGCTCGAACACCACGACGGCGACCAGCAGGTCGAACAGGAACGCGACCTCGAGGATCAGCGGCAGGCCCGCCGCGACCACCAGGGCGGCCAGCGAGATCCCGTTCTCCAGCGACAGGAAGCCGATGGCCTGGGATGCCACGTCGCGGCGCATGATCATCAGCACGAACGCCACCAGCACCACCGACACCGAGATCTCCAGCGTGGTGGGCGGGAGGACCGCGCTGCGGATGCCCAGGGCCCGGACCGAGAAGAAGCCGAACGCGGCGACCGCGATGGCCAGCAGCACGGTGTTGGCGAGGCTCAGCGACCCGCTTCCGGCTATCTCCGTCCAGCCGCGGGACGGCTCCTCCTCACCCGCCCGGCCGACGCCGCGCAGCAGCCGACGCAGCACGATCGGGACGATCACCACCTTCAGCGCCGCCGACAGCGCCGCGAGCACGTACAGGTCGGGCAGATGGCGCACGGCGGCGACCAGGATCGCGAGTACCGAGATCAGCGCGGACTGCACCGCGTAGAGCCGCACCTGGTCGCGGAGCAGTGCCTGCCGGAACATGCCGAACCCGGCCAGCAGCACGCCCAGCGCGATCACGCCCGAGCCGCCCGCGTAAACGCTCGGCGCCGCGACCGCCGCCGCCGCGCCTGCCTGGATAGCCGACATCAGCCGCCCCCTAGGTACAGAGTGAACACGCCGAGCACGGCGAGCAGGAACGCCGCAGAGACGAACTCGGTGATCTTGAAGAGCCGCAGCTTGGCGAACGAGTTGTCGATCACCGCCACCACGATTCCCAGGAGGGTCGCCTTGCCGAGCAGCGCCACGATCGCCAGCACCACGGCCGGCGCCTGCGCGGTGGCGGCCAGGCCCCACGGCGCGACGAACACGTTGATCAGGATCGTGTAGAGGATGAGCTGCTTCATCCACGATCCCCACTTCAGCAGCGCGAAGTAGGGGCCGGAGTGCTCGAACGGCCGCGCCTCCTCGATCATCCCGAACTCGTTGGTGCCGGTATGCGTCTCCACCGGGATCCGGGCGGTCTCGGCGAGGATCACCATGAACAGCGCCGCCGCGGCGAGCAGATGGGCCGGGCGGACGATCTGGCTTGCGGACGAGCGCACGGTGGCGGCCAGCGCGTACGGCAGGTCGGTCCCGGTGATCAGCGCGACAACGAAGATCACGAAGAGCACGACCGGCTCGGTGATCGCGGAGAACGTCTTCGCCCGGCTGGCGCCGAGCTGGGCGTACGGGCTGCCGGTCGCCGCCGCGGCGACCGCCACGGCGAAGCTGGCCAGGGCCAGGATCAGCCCGCCGCCGAGGATGTCGCCCATGTAGCCCAGCGGCAGGCCGAAGGTGGTCAGCACCGGGATCAGCAGCGGCACGGTCAGGTAGCAGGCCGCCGCACCGACCGGCGCCGCCAGGAAGACCCAGCCCGCGCCGTCGGGCGCGAGCGCCTCCTTGCGCAGCAGCTTCGCCAGGTCGTAGTACGGCTGCAGCACCCGCGGGCCCGCCCGGCCCTGCAGCCGCGCCTCCACCTTCGCGATCACGCCCGAGATCCCGGGTGCACCCAGCCCTACGGTTGCGACCTGCAGGAACTGAATGAACGGGATGGGGAGAGCCGCGCTCACCCCACCGCTCCCGCGATCTGGGCCGGGGGCTGCACGCCCCCGCTATCTTTGCCGGGCGGCTCCGGCACTTCGTCCGTCACTGACAGCCTCCTGTAAGCCTGGCCGGTCTCCCGGCCGGCGTTGCAGAGGCCATTAGCGAGGTGTTCCGCGGTTACGGCGAGCCTCATCGCCAGCCCCTCATTGTGCTCGAAGCCCCGTTGGTCCCGCAAATTCACTTGGTTAGGCTGTGACCACCGGCGGAGGGGCCCGCCGTCGATCGCGGAGCCGCCGCCAACGGTCCCTGCCAGAGGCAGGAGGGTGGTGCCGTGCCCGAGCCTGCCGGCGCCGGGACAACCGCCGAGCCCGGCCGGCGGGCGCTCCGGCGGCGCATCGCGGGTGCGTCCCCGGCGCTGAAGTTCGTGCTGGTTGTCGGCGTGATGAGCTTCTTCGCTGACTTTACCTACGAGGGCTCGCGCTCGGTCATCGGCCCCTTCCTGGGCACGCTCGGCGCCGGGGCGCTGGCGATCAGCGTGATCAGCGGGCTGGGCGAGTTCCTCGGCTATGGGCTGCGGCTGTTCACCGGGCGCGGCGCCGACCGTACCGGGAGGTACTGGCCGATAACGATCGGCGGCTACGTGATCCAGATGGCCGCCGTGCCGCTGCTCGCGCTGGCCGGGAGCTGGCAGCTGGCCGCGCTGCTGATCATCGCAGAGCGCGTCGGCAAGGCCACCCGCAACCCGCCGCGGGACGCGATGCTGTCCCATGCGGCCAGCGAAATGGGCTACGGCTGGGGTTTCGGCGTGCACGAGGCGCTGGACCAGTTCGGCGCGATGTTCGGCCCGCTGCTCGTGGCTTTGGCGCTGGCGGTGAGCCGGCACGACTACCGGCTCGCGTTCGCGGCGCTGGCGGTCCCGGCGGCGATAACGCTGTCGCTGGTGCTGATCGCCCGCAGGTTCTTCCCGCGGCCGCAGGACCTGGCGGCCGGCCCGGCCGAGGTCACGACGTCCGCCCTGCCGCCGGTGTTCTGGATCTACGTGACCGCCGCCGCGCTGGTCGGTGCCGGGTTCGCCGACTTCTCGCTGATCTCCTTCCACTTCACGCGGGCGCACACGGTATCGGCGCCGGTCGTGCCCGTGTTCTACGCGGTTGCCATGGCGGTCAGCGGCACCGGCTCGCTGATCTTCGGCCGGCTGTACGACAAGGCCGGAATCGGCGTGCTGATCCCGCTGACGGTCGGCGCGGCGGCGTACGCGCCGCTGGTGTTCCTCGGCGGCATATGGGCCGGGCTGGCTGGCATGGCCCTCTGGGGGCTCGGCATGGGCGTGCAGGAGTCGATCATCCCGGCCGCGGTGGCCCCGATGGTCTCGCCTGACCGCCGGGCCTCCGCCTACGGCCTGTTCACCGGCATCTACGGCACCGGATGGGTGCTCGGCAGCGTCGCGATCGGCGCGCTGTTCGATGTGTCGCTGGGAGCGGTGACCGCGTTCGCGGTGGCGTGCCAGCTCGCCGCGGTTCCGTTCATCGTGATTGCCCGGAGGCGCCTGGCGCACCGGTAGGCAAGATGCAGCGCATGGACGGGCAAGCCGGCCAGCCTGTCCCGGTACCCGGCGGAAGCTAGGCAGGCCCGCGCGCCGGCCGCCAAAGGTTGGCCAGGTAGGGCGCATACAGTTCGCGGCGGCGGTCGAGCATCGCGCGCAGGTGGCCGGCCAGGGGCGGCCGCAGGTCCAGCTCCTGTATCCGGTCGACCGGGACGAACACTGGCGCGAGGCCGCGCTCGCACTGCTCAGGCTGCCGCTCCGGTGCGGGATCGGCCGCCGAGAACACGATGTCGACGGTGCGGCGGCCGGAGTCCGGACCGCCGGCTTCCAGCACGAACGCCACCCGGTTGGGGTCGACCTGCAGCCCGGTCTCCTCGCGCACCTCACGGCGCGCGCACGCCGCCATGCTCTCGCCTGGCCGCGGGGTTCCGCCGGGCAGCACCCAGTCGCGAGCACCACTGCCGGTTCGGTGCACCAGCAGCACCGTTCGCCTGCGGACAACAATGGCCGAGCAGCGCAGTTCTATACCGTCAGGCATGCCCATCCAACTCCCTCGGGTCTGCTGGTGTGGTTATGCCCGGCCGGGCTTCGCCATTGCGGCCGGGGCAGCGGACACGGCTTCCGCAAGCTGCAGCCAGGCTTCGGCGAATAGCCACGCGGCCAGCACGTCACTGGGCCAGTGCACGCCGAGGTAGACCCTGCTTGCGCCCACGCATGCAGCGGCGAGCAGTGGAGCCCCGTGCCGGCCAAGGCCTCCGGCCGCGGTGCGGTTGGCGCAGGCTCCGGCGGCGAGGACCGCCAGCGACGTGTGCTTCGACGGCATGCTGAACCCCTCGGGCTCGGTCAGCCATATCGTGTCAGGTGGCCTGGGCCGGGCGATGGCCCATGACAGCACGCGGCGGACGGCCGCTCCCGTGGCTACCGTAACGCCCGGCACGCACGCCTGCCGCCAGCCGGCCCGCCGCACCGCGATGGCGGTCGCCGCGGCGACCGGGAAGAGGACAAACCCCGGCTCACCGAGCGCGCTCAACACCCGGGCGGCCCGCACTGCGACAGGGCTCCGCCCCTTTTCGGCGAGCCCGATCACCGCCTGGTCGAGCTGGCCGATCAAGCCGTGTCCCGGACGCGCAGTGATCACGGCGAGGCCGGCCAACGCCAGCGCGCTCCCGCGGGCGTGGCTGAGCACCGTGGGCTTAGCACCGGCCACGGTCCTGCTCCTCTCTGCAAGCCAGCAGGACCCATTGGCCACCGGGGCAATGTGCACGCGCCAAGGCGCGGCTTCGGCGGGATCCACCGCCGAGTGGGCTCGCCACTGCCGTCATGATAGGTGACGCCCGGCTCAGCAGACACGGCGCGTCTGGCGTCTGGTGCCCTCGTCGGATCGTGCGGGTCCGGAACCCCGCGCTAGAATTTAGCTCGGGTATGGCCCACATCCGCCGGGTTTCTGTGGGGCCTGCCCCAGCGGTGGACCCCGCTGCGGCCACGGCTCGTGGCTGGCTAGCTGCCCAGCTCGATGGGTCCTGCCCCTGAACCAGGTCAGGAGGTGGGACGTGAGCAGGATATGCACAGCCCTGCACGGGTTCTGGTGGCGGCCTGCACGCTACCGCGGCAACGGGCTGACCGAAGAGACGTGGGTGCCGATGCTGTGCGTGGACCCTCGGATCGTCACCGCTTTGCTGACCGAGCTGCGCAGAGCCGGCGTCCCGGCGCGCTGCACCAGGCTGAGCCTCGGCTGGCAGCTCCCTCCGCAACGTGGCGAATGGTGCTTGTGGGTTGGCTATGACGCCTACGGGGACGCACAGCAGCGCCTCGCCGAGGTGATGCCTCTGCTCGTCAGCTCGTTGCACCGCGGGACGAAGGCAGCATGAGCGGCGCACTGTCCCATGCTGATGAGCCGATCCGCAAGCGCCTGCCCTGTCGGCAGCTTTGCCGTCGATCGTGGCGCCGAAGGCTTCGGCGCCCTCAATCCGTGGCGTAGGCCCGAATCGCCTGTTCAGCTACCCTGGTGGGCATCGGCGGAGGGGCCCGCCGTAGACCGCGGACACGCCGCCAACGGTCCCTGCCAGAGGCAGGAGGCTGGTGGCGTGCACCCGGGCCACGAGGCGGGCTGCTGCCCGTATGTGCAGGGATCGGCCGGCTCACCGCGCCCCGCGCCTGGCGGGCCGGTCAGCGCCTGCCACCCGTCCCAGTCGTCTTCGGCGAGGCCGTCCTCGATCGGCCATACCGGGAACAGCGGGACGCCCCCGACGGCACCCCGGCCACCCCGGTCGCGCCAGCCAGCCGTGAAGGCGGTGACACTGCATCAGCCGTGGGCCTGGGCAACGGTCTACGGCGGCAAGGACGTCGAAAACCGCCGGTGGAGAACCAGCCACCGGGGACCGCTGCTGATCCACGCCGCGAAGGGTGCCGATCCCGACGGACCTGCAGCCGTGCTCAAGACGATCGCGGACCCGGAACTGTTCGCCCACCCGCGGAGTGCCTGGGAGGCGCGGGAAGCAATCATCGGCCTGGTCTTTCTCGCCGATGTCCTGACCGACTCGCCCAGCCCGTGGGCAATCCCCGGCTGGTACCACTGGGTCTTTGAATTCCCCTCGCCGATCGACCCGCCCATCCCGCAGCGCGGCCGACCGGGCCTGTGGACGCCGCCCGACACAGCCGTGCGGGCGGTGCAGGACATACTGTGAGACGGCTCAGGTGATGTCAAGGACTTCGCCCAGCGCCGCCACCGCAAGGCCCATCACGATCATCGCGATGATCCAGCGGCGACGCCGGCCGCCGACAGCGGTGGCCAATGCGCCGCCGAGGCCGCCCAAGGCCCCAACGGCCACGAAGATGGCAGACCAACTGTAGGCGGCAACAGCAGCACCAACCAGAAGGGGAATGAGCGCTCCGGCGAAGCTCGCGCCGCTGGCAACGGCGGAGGCCGCAGCCGCCTCGCGGGCCACTTGCCGGCCGAGGTGCCCCGCTGCCAGCCGTCCCGAGCGGGTGAAGCTCAGTTCGCGCTCTGCCCTGGCTAGCTCTGCGCGAAGCTGGCCATATTGGGCCACGAAAACGGTGAAGACCGAGGAGATAAGCGCAACCGCCGCTACCCGCAGCGCCAGCGACGCTGTCAGGCCCCGGCCGTGGATGACGGCCGAGGATGCCAGGGTCAGGGCATTGATGATTCCGTCGGAGATCCCCAGCGACAGCGGCAGCAAGTAACGCCGCAGCCACGGGCGCACGCTGAAGGTCATGTTCAGGACGTGTCAGCGTGCCCGTGGAACCCGTTCGATGACCCGGTTGCCGACGACGATCTCATCGATACTGTGCAGCGCGGCTCCGGCCTTCTCAATGGCCGCCACGAGCGCAGAAATGTTGATGTTGTCGCCTTCGATAGTGACATCGGTACCGACCGTCTCGATATCGATATCGGTAACGGTAATGTTGACGGCCTCAACACCGGCGACGCCACCTATCGCCTCGGCCAGTTCCAGGATGTCCGGTCGCTGCACAGCCTTGTCCACGTCGAGCAGCAGGCGACGCACGTTCACCGGCGGTGGCCTTCCTGGCAGCAGGTCGATCAGAGCGTCATCCTAGCAACCCCCAGGCTCGCCCTGGTCAGCGTCGTGCCGAACCTGCACCACGGTTGGGTCACGTCTATGGGAGATGTGCAGTCACGGCAGGCGATGAAGCCCGCCTGAAACCGCCACAGCGGCTGGCGGCTTCCGCCCACGAGCCGTACCGGTGGAAGTTTATGAAGCGCTGCGATGATCTCTCTGGGCAATCCCGCCATTCCCGTGCGGCTTGGTCTCTCGGGCCTGATCAGGGTCATCAGGTCACCTCCATCGGCGTCAGCAGGGACGACGGGCTCTCAGTAGCTCTGGATCAGGTGGATCACGTAGGCGATGACGACAACCAGGAAGATGTACAGCAGGTAGAGGTTGACGTCGCCGGACTGCAGCGGCCGCACAAACCTGGCCAGCCACCTGACGGTGGCCACCACGGGGTCATACAGGTACCGCTGGAACAGCGGCAGCACGTGAAAGTCGTAGTGCACCGGGCCGGACCGGCCGGCCGGGTCATCCGATGCGCGCTCGATATGGAATTCCAGCTGGTACAGCCTGCCGAAAGTGACCTTGATCGGATTGGCGAACGCGGCGCCGGTGTACTGCATGCGCGGGCGGAAGCCGAGTATGCCCCCGTCCCACACCGGCACTGGCCGTGACCGCGCACCGCCCCGGCCGGCCAGGCAGATCAGCAACGGGACCGCTGACATCGCAACCAGGCACACAGCGAGGTAGGTGGGCGAGAACGCGGCGAAGTTCACGTGCGCCGGGATGATCGTCAGCTTCCCCGGCAGCAGCACCGGGCGCAGCTGCACCGCGGTCACCGCCCGTGCCACCTGGCCAAAAGCGATCAGGACCGCGGGCGCGCCGACGCTCAGCGCTACGCAGACGACCGCGAGCAGGGCGGGCCCGGCCAGCGGCTGCCCGGCTTCCCGCGCACGGGCCGCGGCCGCGGTGCGGGGCATGCCGAGGAACCCGATCCCGTATGCGTGCGCAAACGCCATCACCGCGAGCCCGCCAGACAGCGCCAGCGCGGCGCCGGCCAGCACGAGCACCACCCCGGCCAGCGGCTGGATCCGGAACCCCTGAAAGAGCCCCTGGAAGATCAGCCATTCGCTGACGAACCCGTTCAGCGGCGGCAGGCCCGCGATCCCGAGCGTGCCGATCAGGGTGACGACCGAGGTTCGCGGCATTAGCCGGGCGAGCCCGCCGAGCCGGTCGAGATCCCTGGTCCCGGTGGCGTGCTCGACCACCCCCGCCTCCAGGAACAGCAGGGTCTTGTAGACACCGTGATTGACGACGTGATAAAGCGCCGCCACCAGCATGTAGGCGCCGAGCGCGGGCTGATGCCCGGCCTGGAACATCATCGCCGCCCCGGTCGCGGTCACGATGATCCCGATGTTCTCGACGCTGTGGAAGGCGAGCAGCCGCTTGAAGTCATCCTCGATCACCGCGTAGAGCACGCCGATCACGGCGGTCACGGCACCGGCCACGGTGGTCAGCACGCCCCACCACATGGGCCCGTGGGCCAGCAGCTGGAAGGCGAACAGCATCACCCCGTAGACGCCGAGCTTGATAATCAGCCCGGACAGGAAGCCCGACCCGTCGGCGGGGGCGACCGGGTGGGCCTCGGGCAGCCAGATGTGCAGCGGCACGACGCCCGCCTTGAAGCCGAACCCGGCCAGCGCGAGGACGAACACCCCGCTCCGCCAGGCGCCGGAGACCGCGTGGCTGCGCGCGGCCATCACCGCGAGGTCCAGCGTGCCGGTCTTCACCGACAAGATCGCGAACGCCGCGACGACGAGCGCGAACCCGAGCTCGCCCAGCGCGAGGAACAGGAAGGCTCCCGCCATGACGCCGGGCTGCCGGTGGTGACGCATGATCAGCAGGTAGCTGAACGCGGTCATCGATTCCCAGGCGACGAGGAAGACGATCACGTTGCCCGCCACGAGCACGCCGAGCGAGGCGAGCAGCGCCAGGTTGTAGGCGCAGAGGAAGAACGCCGAGCCGGTGCCGGGACTGTGGTAGCGCGGCGCGTACAGGCCGATCGCCAGCGCGACCAGGCCGAGTAGCGCGATGAACGCCGCAGCCAGCGGGCTGAGCTGCAGCGTGACCGCGCCGACCAGGTTTCCCGCGCCGATCGTCCGGCTGGCACCGTGGCCGTGCAGCGCCACCAGGACGCCGCCCACCAGCGCAGCGGTTCCGCCGAGGGCCGAGACGGCCGTGCTGGCGACCAGCGCCGGCCGGGCCCGGGCCAGGGTCCCCAGGCCCGCTGCGGCCAGCCACAGGGCGGCGGCGCATGTCAGCAGGATCGCGGCTGCCCCGGTCACGGCGCGTCCTCCAGGCGACCCGCAGGGCCTGCCGGGGCGTCGTTCGCGCCCGTCCGGCCGCCCACCGATCGCACGGTGATCACCTGGTAACTCATGTCATCGACCTCATCGCGTGCATGATCAGCTCATTAAGCCCGCCCGGTATCCACAGCCCGAGCAGGAGCAGCAGCCCGAGACCGACAACCAGCGGAGAACCACCCACCCACCGGGACGGGGCTGCCAGGCTCGCCGTTCCGTGCGGCGGCGCCCCGAAGACCATGCCCACGGCCGTGCGCGAGAACGCGACGAACGCGATCACGAGCAGCGCCAGCAGGAGGAAGCCAAGCCAGGCTGCGTGGCTGCCGAAGCCCGCCCGCACGATCGTGAACTCGGAGAGGAAGATGCCGAACGGCGGCGAGCCGAGGATGGCCAGCGAGCCGAGCAGCAGCGCCAAGCCGGTCACCGGGGCAAGCGGCAACAGGCCGCGCACGTCGCTGACGCTCCGGCTCCGGTACCGCAGCACGACGTCGCCACTGGCCAGGAACAGCACGGACTTGCCGATCGCGTGCGTGAGCGTCTGCAGCAGCGCGCCGTAGTATCCAAGCACCCCGCCGAACCCCAGCGCGATCGCGATGATCCCCATGTGCTCGATCGAGGAATACGCGAACAGGCGCTTGAAATTCGCGCACTCGATCATGAACAGCGCCCCGACCAGCAGCGACGCGAAGCCGAAGATGAGCAGCACGTCGTTGGCGTAGCGGCCAAGCTCGGCCGTGGTCAGCGCCTGGAACCGGATGATCGCGTACATTCCCGTGTTCAGCAGCGCCGCGGACAGCATCGCGCTCGCCGGACTCGGCGCCTCGGAATGCGCGTCCGGCAGCCAGGTGTGCATCGGCGCCAGGCCAACCTTCGTCCCGTAGCCGACCAGCACCAGCAGGAACGCCAGCCGCAGGCTCGGCCCCTGCAGCGCGCTCGCGTGCGCGAACAGCGTGGGCCAGGTGAGCCGCTGGTCCGGCGAGACGTGCAGGAAGATCGCCGAGTAGTAGACGAACAGCGTTCCCACCAGCGCGATCGTCACGCCGAACGAGCTGATGATGATGTACTTCCACGCCGCCTCCAGGGAGGTCGCGCGCGCTTCCAGCGCCACCAGCACCGCGCTGGCCAAGGTCGAGGCCTCGACCAGAACCCACAGCAGCCCGAGGTTGCCGGTCTGCAGGGCCGCGAGCATGAGTGCCGCGAACACCGCGAAGAACGTGCCGTACAGGCGCACCTGCAATGGGCTCAACTCGTGGCGCTCTTCCTCGGCCCGCAGGTAGGAATACGAGCCGAGGCCGGCCAGGGTGACCACAAGCGCCACGGTGGCTACGAAGAAGGCCGACAGCGAGTCGACGTAGATGAACCCGCCGAGCAGCTTGAGCGGGTGCCCGGAGACGATGCGCACGGCGAGTGCGATCGCGGCGGCCAGCGACCCGGCTCCGCCCGCTGCGGTCGCGATCCCGGTCCCCCGCGCCCGGGCGCCGGCCCAGGGCACGACCGCGCCGAGGAGCGGCAGCGCCCAGGCGAGGATGGACAGCGTGAGTGTCATCCGTTCAGCCTCCGCAGATCGTCGGCGCTCGCCGACGCCAGCCGCTGCGCGAGCCCGGAGACCAGCGCGAGCATGATCAGCACCCCGGCAACCAGGTCCAGGAAGATCCCCGCCTCGACGATGAACGGAAACGTGGCGACGAGCGTGATCGCGCCCAGGAAGACCCCGTTCTCGACGATCAGCCAGCCGAGCAACTGAGCGATCGTGTGCCGCCGGACCACCATGCACAGGCCGCCGAGCAGGACCACGGCCATCGCCAGCGGCACCGCCGCGGTGTCCAGCAGCAGGCCGGGCAGCGTGGAGGGGCGCATCGCGAAGTAGGCGAGCCCGGTCAGCACGGCCCCGATTAACAGGGTCGTGGACAGGCCCAGCGCGATCGCGGCATCCCGCTTGAGGCTGAGCCTGGCCAGCAGGTAACGGCGCGTCGAGAGCGGGATGCCCACGCCCTTGATCAGCAGGGTCAGCACGGCGAGCGCCCACAGCGGCCCAGCGTCCAGGTCGTAGGCGACGATCGCGGCGACCACGGACAGCAGCACGGACTGGACCGCGTAGTAGCCCACGTAGCGGTCGAACAGCTTCGACCCGAGGCAGGCAAACGCGCACAGCAGGATCAGCACCGATGCCAGGTTGAGCAGGATCGTTTCCACGGAGGTCGCCGATGTCATCCGATCACCTCCTGATCACGTAGCCGGTGATGATGCCGATCAGCGCCAGCAGGAACGAGCCGCCGAGGTACTCGGCGATCCGGAAGAACCGCAGCTTGGCGAACGAGGTGTCGATGATCACGATCAGGATCCCGCAGACCACCAGCTTGCCGGCCAGGGCGCCCACCCCCTGCAGCCCGCCCAGGATCGAGTCCGCGTTGCCGAGCCCCCAGGGCAGCACGAACACGTTCATGAAGATCGAGGACAGCAGGAAGAGCTTCATCCAGCTCCCCCACTTGACCAGGGCGTACTCGCGGCCCGAGTACTCCAGCACCCGGCTCTCTTCGATCATCGAGATCTCCGTGCTCACGCCGGGGCTGTCGATCGGGATCCGGCCGTTCTCGGCCAGGACAATCATGAAGAACGCGGCCAGGCCGAGCAGGTGCGTGGGCAGCGTGTACGCCGACAGCGAGCCTGCGACCGCGTGGTTCTCCAGGTAGGGGTTGTCCGAGTTGGACAGCGCGGCCACGGTGAAAAACACCAGGATCAGCGACGGCTCGGCCAGACTGCCAACCCAGGTTGTGCGGCTGGCGCCCAGCCCGCCGACGGGGCTGGCCGTGTCCAGCGCCGCCAGCGTGATCGAAAAGCTCGCCAGCATCAGCACGAAGGCCCCGCCGATCAGGTCCGCGAGGAAGGCAAGCGGGAGGGGCTCATCGGTGATGATCGGGACGATCACCGAGACCGTCAGGTAGCAGGAGAACGCGGCGAACGGCGCCACGCGGAAGATCCACGTGGCGTGCTCTGAGATCGCGCTTTCCTTGCGAAGCTGCTTGGCGAGGTCGCGGTAGGGCTGAAAGACGCTCGGCCCGCGTTTGGACTGGACTAAGGCCTCGGCCCGGGCCAGGAAGCCGGCGTAAACCGGGGCAAGGAAGAGGACTGTCGCGCTCTGGAGAACCTGCAAGGCGATTGCTGTCACGGCGGGCCTCTTCCACCATTGGTGTAGAAGCCATCAGCCTCGACCATGCCACGTGGCTAGGCACACGCGAGCTTCATCGCATAATAAGGGCACATTATAGTAGCCCCGTCGTCCCGGCGCGAGAGAATCCGGATCACGGGCCGCGGACGACGAGTCCCTGGCGTTCGAGGGCCTGCAGGAGCACGTTCATCGACTGCCGGGTGACGAAGGCGCCGCGGGCGAGCGTTCCGCCGCTTTCTACGAGCGGTACCTGGGGCTGAAGCGCTCCGACGCGGGACCGCCGCACGCCGTCGTGTTCGACACCAAGCCGATCGCGTTCGCCGTCCGCGACGTCGTCGCGGGCACCGGCCTGGACGCGATCGCGCAGCCGGGCCAGGGAATAGCGCTGTGGCTGCACGCCCCCGACGCGCAGGACATCCACGACGCCCTCGCCGCCGCCGGCACCACGATCGTCTCAGCGCCCGTCGACGGGCCGTTCGGCCGCGCTTTGACGTTCGCCGACCCCGAGGGCTACCAGGTGACCCTCCACGACCGCGGCTGAGCCGGGCGCCCCCGGTCTTCGGCGCGGCAGGCGCCCCGAGCGGGCTTCTCACAGCGGCAGGCAGGCCGGCCGGGGCCGCCTCCCGAGCAGCCGCACAGTTGCGTGTCTTTCATCTGACGCGTAGCCGAGCAGGGCTGAGAAAACGAGCGGGAGGGCCCGTCAGTCGTCGTGACCGCCTCGGCGACCCGCCGGGCGTGCGCCCAGCCGAGTGAGCTGGTGACCACGGCGGACAGGTCAACGGGGCGGCCCGGGCGAATGAGGCGGCGATCTTCAGGAACGACGTGAACGACGCCGTCGCGCACGCGGCCGGCGGCAGGCCGTTCACGCCGACCGTGATTCGCCCCTCCTGACCTGCCTTAGCTTGTTATTTACCGGCTGGCCGTTCAGCCTGGACGCCGAGACATCGCAGACCCAGTCGATCCCGGCCATCCGCCAGCTGGCTGGCTGTTTCCGGCCGCGCGTGAACAACCCGGCTTGCAATGATCTTGGTTAGCTACAAATCTGTCCTGCACCCCGGCGGGCACATCCGGCCGCCTGCCTGTCAGAGGTGATGACTATATTTGTTCTGGCGATGAAAGCCCGCCGAAACCGCCGCTGTGGCTGATGGCTTCTACCGGGCAAGGATCGGTGGAAGCACATGGTGGCTGGTGATCGTTCTGGTTCTGGCCGGCAGTTCCCGGCGGAGGACGTCTCGGCGGACGTGAGATCGCCCACCGGGGCGGGAGCCGGCGGTTTTCAGAGCATCCTGTTCGAGCGCCCGGGCGCAGCCGTCGACGGCCTGAGCCAGCCAGACTTTCTCACTGACCTGAATCTCGATCAGGTTCTGGACTCTATGACGGCCGGGCGGGAGCAGTACGACCTGAGGCCGTTCTTTTTCGCGCCTCTGCACCAGGTCTCGGCCGTGCGCTACCGGCACGAGGTCCTGCGAGACCTGGAGAAGGCCGAAGTGCTCCAGCCGGTCAGGCAGTTCGCGGGGTCGATGCGGTCGATGCGCGAGCACCTTGCTCAATCCGGGAAGCTCCGGTACCAGCTGCAGAAAGAGTCCTGGTTCCTGGATGCGGCCGGGATCTACTGCGAGGCCGTGGAGTCGCTCGCGGCAGACCTGGCGGAGCGTGCCCTGGGCTCGCGCGGCCTGCGGTCGTTGCGCGACTACCTCGCCGGGTACGCCGCCTCGGAGCGGTTCACCTCGCTCACGGCAGGGGTAAACGCGCTGCAGGATGCGCTTGCCAGGGTGGCGTACGCGGTCCGGATCAACGGGGCGCGGGTCACGGTCAGCGTGTACGCGGGCGAGGCGGACTACGGCGCCGAGGTCGAAGAGACATTCGCCAGGTTCCAGCAGGGGACGGTGCAGAGCCACCTGGCGAGGCTGCGCGACCACGCCGAGATGGACCACGTCGAGGCCAGAATCCTCGACGGTGTCGCGCAGTTGCATCCCGACGTGTTCCGGGCTCGCGCAGATTTCTGCGTCCATCGTCGCGATTACCTCGACGCGGTGATCGGCAGGTTCGACCGTGAGGTGCAGTTCTACCTCGCCTACCTGGAGATGGCCGAACGCTTTAGGGGTGCGGGCCTGCCGTTCTGCTATCCGGACGTGTCGGCACGTTCGAAGGAGGTCGCCGTCCGCGAGACGTTCGATATTGCGCTGGCCAACAAGCTGGTGCCGCAGGGCGGCACCGTCGTATGCAACGACCTCCACCTGGCGGGGCCGGAACGGGTCTTTGTCGTCACCGGGCCGAACAACGGCGGCAAGACGACGTTTGCCCGCACCTTCGGGCAGCTGCACTATCTCGCGAGCCTCGGCCTTCCCGTCCCCGGCCGCGAGGCGCGGATCTTCCTGCCTGACCGGATCTTCACGCATTTCGAGAGGGAGGAGAACATCGAGACGCTCCGCGGCAAGTTCGACGACGAGCTGGTCCGGGTCCACGAGATCCTCGAGCTGGCGACCTCGGACAGCGTCATCGTCATGAACGAGAGCTTCAACTCAACCAGCCTCAGCGATGCGCTGTCCGTCGGCACCGAGGTGATGCGGCAGGTCCTTGAACTGGGTTGCCTCGGCGTGTACGTCACCTTCGTTGACGAGATCGCCTCGCTCAGCGAGGCGACGGTGAGCATGGTGAGCCAGATCGTGCCCGACAACCCGGCCGAGCGGACGTTCAAGGTGATCCGTAAGCGCGCCGACGGCCGCGCTTACGCCTGGGCGATCGCCGAGAAGTACGGCCTCAGCTACGGGCGCCTCATGGAACGGATCGGGACATGAAGGTCTTCCTGCTGCATCGGGACCGCGACTTCGACGTCAAGCACGCGCTGCGCGACGAGGTCTTCGCCGCGATGCTGAGCAGCAATCTGTTTGCCCTCACCAAGGTCAGGCGCGATCGCGACCGTGCGCAGAAGTCGGCGCCAGCCCCCATGCCGGGAACCGACGACATGCTGGCGCAGGATTTGGAGCTCGACACGCTCTGGAGCGCGATGGCGGGCGGGGACGAGTTCCTGTTCGAGACGGCCAAGCGAGCGGTCCTGTCAAGCTTGCGCGACGCCGAGGCGATCGTATACCGCCAGCGAGTCCTCGCGGACTGCCTCGAGCGGCCGGCGATCGTCCGGCAGCTCTACGAGCTGGCGATCGAGGCGCTTGAGAACGAGAGGAAGGCCGGTGGCGGGATCTGGCGCACCGACAGGCCCGACACGACCCTGCACCAGTCGGTCCAGGAGCTGAAGCTGCAGGTGGACGTGCTCAAGCGGCTGCGGCAGATCGCGGACCAGCAGGCGCACGACTTCCGTTCGGAAGGGTTCACCCGCTTCTTCGCAATGCTCCGGGAGGAACTCGCCGACGAGTACCTCCAGACGGTCGAGCAGCATCTGCGCGAGCTGGGATTCAGCCACGGCGTGCTCGAGAGCGCCAGGCTCGGCAAGGGCGACACGGGCCGCGACTACATCGTCCGCCGGCTGCGTGAGCAGCGATGGACAGAACGGCTGCCGTTCGGGAACCGCATCCCGAGCTACAGCTTCACGATCGCGCCGCGTGACGAGGCCGGCTTCAGGGCGCTGGAGGAGATCCGCGGGAGAGGGATCAACCTCGTCGCCAACGTGGTCGCGCAGGCAGCCGATCACATCAGAAGCTTCTTCAGCATGCTCCGGCTCGAGCTGGCCTTCTACCTGGGCTGCCTGAACCTGCACGAGTGGCTCGAGCGGAAAGGCGAGCCCACCTGCTTCCCCGAACCGCTCGCCGAGCACCAGCTCGCGCTGGGCGCGGTCGGCCTCTACGACGTCTGCCTCACGCTCCACGTCCAGGACCGGGTCATCGGCAATGACGTCGACGCTGACGGCAAGTCGCTCGTGATGATCACCGGCGCGAACCAGGGCGGCAAGTCCACGCTGCTGCGCAGCCTCGGCCTCGCGCACCTGATGATGCACAGCGGCATGTTTGTCGGCGCCTGCTCGTTCCGCGCCAGCATCTGCTCCGGCGTCTTCACACATTACAAACGCGAGGAGGACGCCACCATGGAGGGAGGCAAGCTCGACGAGGAGCTCAGCCGCATGAGCCAGATCGCCGGCCAGATCGCGCCCCACTCGATCCTGCTCTGCAACGAGTCATTCGCCTCGACCAACGAGCGCGAAGGCTCCGAGATCGCGCGGCAGGTCATTCGCGCGATGCTGGACAAGCAGATCAAGGTCTTCTTCGTCACCCACATGTACGACCTCGCGCACGGCCTCCACGAGCAGCAGCTCGACGCGGCGCTCTTCCTCCGCGCCGGACGCGAACCCGACGGGCGACGCACCTTCAGGCTCGTCGAGGGCAAGCCACTGCCAACCAGCCACGGTGAAGACTCCTACCGGCGCATCTTCAGTCCCGCACGCACGGCCGCCGCGCGCGCGGAACGGTGACGACAGCATGGCGGCCTGTCGCGGTGCGGCGGCCTGGTGATAATGGCCGGTGGCAATGGGGCTCGCCATGACTGCGACAGCATGGCGGCTTGTCGCGGTGCGGCGGCCTGGTGATAATGGCCGGTGGCGATGGGGCTCGCCATGACTGCGAACTCGCTGATGGCCTCTACCCGGTCCGGTAAGTCCGGAGCTTGGAGGCGAATGCAGGTGAGCGCTATCGGTCCCTACTGCCGTGTCCTGGTTGGCTTTGACGGCTCGCCGGACGCGGCCGAGGCGCTGCGGTTCGGCGTCGCCATGTGTGACGGCGGCGAACTGGTGGTGCTCTGCGTGATACAGCGGGTGCTGCCTCCGGGGGCTGACGGCGAGGGCAGAGACGGCGCGGGACTGCGCACGCGGGCACAGTCGCTGCTCGGGGAACTGGCGCGCGAAGCGCTTCCGGGAAGCCCGGTCCGGGCCAGCGTCCAGGTCGCGTACTCCGGTGGCGACAGCCCCGGCAACGTCGTGACGAGCTACGCGGGGGAGCGCGGTTTCGACCTCCTCGTCCTCGGCCGGCATGGTGCCGGAGGCCGGCACAAGAGCATGCTCGGACGGGTGGCGGAGCGGGCCGCCCGGGCGTGCCCGGTGCCTGTCCTGCTGCTGAGCGCACCGGGACCGGACGCGCGTATCCGGGTGCTGCGCGGTGACGCGTCCTCAGGCATGTGCCTGGGGCCGGGCCAGACGATGCGGTAGCGGCCGCGCCCTGGTGCTACCCCTGCTGCGCGCGGCTGGCGGTTTCACATCGTCCGCGCCGAGGTGTCCGCGCCCTTCACGGCCTACATAGTGAGGGAGACCGACGCGACCGGATGGTTCACGCTTACCCAGATGAAGGAGCTGCGGCCGCATCCCGGTTTCCGGGAGTGGGTGGAGCAGAACGCGCCCCGCGAGCGATAACAGGCTGCCACGAACAGGTGTGCGGCTCCCAGCACCAGCGGCGGCGCGGTGGCCGTTTGGCTCCACCGCCGTGAGCGCGGGTCGCATCACGTTGGACAGGCGTTCCCGCAGGTGCCCGCCGATTCCAGCGTGTGGTTGGGCGTTATAGGCGGGCACCGCCGGTTCGGTTACGCTATAGGCAAATGGCGGAGGGGCTCGCCGTCAGACTCGCGGATCAGCCGCCAACGGTCCCTGCTTCAAGGGCAGGAGGCTGGCGGCGTGACCCCGGACCGCGATGCTGCTTGCCTGCATGCGGTCTCGCTGGTGACATCCAGTTCCGGCGCGCCGCGCGCGGGCACCGATCTTGCAGAGCTGGTCAGTCATCTGTATCTGTGCGAGGGTCTGTCGACCTACCGCATCGGGGCTGTGACCGGAATGGACCGGCAGCGGGTCGGCCGGATGCTGGCCAGGGCGGGCGTCCCGGTGAAGCCCAAGGGCGCGGGCAGGCGCCGACCGGTTGCTGAGGGCCGGGCCGCGCTGGACGAGGTTGTGGAGCGGCTGTACGCCGAGTGGGGCCTCAGCTCCGGCGAGATCTCTGCGATCACCGGGATCCCGCCGCGCACGGTGCGCGACCGGCTGCATGCGCGTGGCGTCCGGATGCGCACGAAGGGACGGCTCAACAGGGAAGACCGCGTGGCGGTGCCCGCCGACGCGCTCATCCGGCTGTATGTCAGCGGCGGGTTGTCCGCCGCGGATACCGGCAGGCTGCTCGGCGTGTCAGGGCAGATCGTGCTGCGCGCCGCGCACGACGAGGGTCTGCCCGTGCGGGTAGGAGGGCCGGAGCCCAGCCACGGGCCGGGCGAAATCGAGCTGGTCGAGGCCCTCTATGGCGATCCGCTGGTGCGGCAGGCGCTGAGGCGCCACCACGTCGCCCGCCGGCCCGCCGGCGGCCCGATCTGGCAGCGGTTCCCGGTCCCGGTCCCGGTGAGCGCGGAACTGGCCGAGGAACTGTACGTCTCCTGCGGGCTCGCGGTGCGCCACATCGAGCTGCTCACTGGACAGCCCGCGCAGACTGTACTCAGGCTGCTGCGTGCCAAGGGGATCACGCGCCGGCCCGCCGGCGGCCGGTCGCCGTTCATGCGCCGGTGGAGAGCGGGGCTGGGTCCAGCCTCCCGCCCGTGATGCACGCTTTACCGCGCGGAGAGCGGGCTGGCGACCGCACGGTGCGGCGCCATCGTGCTGGCGCTCGGCGCACCCTCTCGCCCGGCGGCAAGCCCGGCAGGCCGCAAGCCCGGCAAGCCCGGCAGGCCGCAAGCCCGGCAAGCCCGGCAAGCCCGGCAGGCCGCAAGCCCGGCAAGCCCGGCAGGCCGCAAGCCCGGCAAGCCCGGCAAAGCGCTGGTAACGCCTGCCGCGCGCGGACTCAGCAGGCACATGCTTTACCGGAGGCGAAGCCGGATTTATGATCAGAAACAGAGACGGCGGAGGGGCTCGCCGTTAAACGCGGTCGCCGCCAACGGTCCCTGCCCAGTGTGGGACAGGGAGGCTGCGTGCCCCATGTTCGACCGTGACCTCACCGCGGCCGGTATTCCCGCTGACGGCACGTTGTGCCGGTGCTCCCGCGCCGTGTCGCGTACCGCCCGGAAGGACGGGCCGGACACGCCAGGACCCGCCAGGCTGGCTCAGCTTTACCTGTGCCGGGCGCAGCCGGCCCACCCGGCCGCGGGCCGCCGGCGGTCGTTGCGCGACGTCAATCCGCCAAATGTCCGGCAGTTCCTGGCCGGCGCGTACGAGGCGACAGGTCAGCCCGGCCCGCGGCCGGCTGGGCCCGTTTCCGCATCACGGCCCGCCCCTGGAGCGTCTGGAGCCGGGAAGAGCCCCGCACCCGCCGGGCCATGCCCGCATACAGCACCAGCGGTGTGCACCGCAGACGCGTCGGCCACCCTGGCCGACCGGAGATAGGAGAGGAGCGATGCCGCCATGGCAACATCAGGTGTCATCGGAGAGCAGGCCGAGGCAGCCGAGGTTCCGCCTTCCGCCCCGGCAGGCATGGCCAACCCGGCGCCCTGGGCGGTGACGGCGTTCGCCACCACCTCGTTCATGCTCGGCATGTACCAGACGCACATGCTGAATAACGCCGGGATATCCATTGTGCTGCCGGCGGCGTTCTTCTTCGGCGGACTCGTGCAGATCATCGTGGCGGTCATGGAGTTCTCGCGCGGCAACCTGTTCGGCGGGGCGGTGTTCGGCACATACGGCCCGTTCTGGGTGATGTTCGGGGCGTTCGAGACGCTGTACGCCGCCAGCGTCCCCGCCGTGCAACTCAACGACGCGCTCTGCCTGCTCCTGGCAGTCTTTGCGGTGATCTCGTTCTACCTGGCGGTCGCCTCGCTGCGCACCGACCTGGTGCTGACCGTGATCATCTGGCTGATCTTCGTCGGCTTGGTTGTGCTGTCGGTCGGCGCCGGGGCCAATCAGATTGACGTGACCGAGGGCGGCGGCGTCATCGTGCTGATCTTCGCGGTGCTGGCCTGGTATCACGCCGCCGGTGACATCATCGAGTCCACCTTCGGCCGCAAGATCCTCCCGTTCGGCCCCGCGCCGGTCAAGTAGGCGACCGCCGGCGGCACAACGCGGGCGGGCACGGGCCCTGAGGGCCCGGGCCCGCCCGCGCATGGCTGAGGGCAAGATCTGCTTCATGCAACATGGCCTTCCTGCGCTCCAGCCGGGACCGTTGGCCATGACGCAATTCGGCGGCGGGCCCCACCGCCACAATCCGCACTAGAGCGCGCACGCCGCACTCCCGCCCGGTGCACGGCTGTCGCCGGGGTTCGTGGCCGTTGTTCAGGGTGCGGCGAGACCGTAGGGCAGCTGGGGATGAGCGGCGGCGATCTCGAGCAGCCGGTTGTACTTGGCCACGCGCTCGCCCCGGGCAGGTGCGCCGGTCTTCAGTTCCCCGCAGCCAGAACCCGTGGCCAGGTCGGCGATGAACGTGTCGGTAGTCTCACCGGACCGGTGCGATACGAACTGGGCATAGCCGCCGCGGCGGCAAACCGCCATGGCTTCCAGGGTTTCGGTGACCGTGCCGATCTGGTTGACCTTGATCAGGGCCGCGTTCCCGACCCCGCGGCCGATCGCATCGGCGATGATCGCCGGGTTGGTCACGAAGATGTCGTCGCCGACGATCTGGATCTCTCCACCCAGCCGACCGGTCAGCGCCTCCCACCCGTCCCAGTCGTCTTCGGCCAGGCCGTCCTCGATCAGCCATACCGGGAACCGCTGCGTGATCTGCGCATACCGTTCAATCATGTCCGCGGACGTCAGCTTCTGCCCGGCGACCGTGTAGTGGCCGTCGCTGCCCCGGAATTCGCTCGCGGCGGGATCCAGCGCTATGGCCACCCCCTTTGGGCCGGTCGCATAGCCGGCCTGGCCGATCGCGGCGGTCAGCAGTTCCAGCGCTTCCTCAGGCTCGGAAAGCTGCGGGGCAAACCCTCCCTCATCACCCAGGCCGGTGGCATGGCCCTGGCTGGTCAGCAGGCCCCGCAGCGCCCCGTACACCTCGGCACCTGCCCGGACCGCCTCGGGCAGCGACCGTGCGCCCAGCGGGGCGATCATGAATTCCTGGAAGTCCAGCGGATTGGGAGCATGCACGCCGCCGTTGATGACGTTGAAGTGGGGCACCGGCAGCCGCGGCGCCACATCAGCGGGGGCCAGCCAGTCCCACAGTTCACGGCCCTGCGCCGACGCAATCGCACGGGCGCACGCCATCGACACGCCGACGACCGCGTTGGCCCCTAGCCTCGCCTTGGCCGGCGTGCCATCCAGCTCGATCAGCCCGGCATCGATCTCGGCCAGGTCACGCCAGCTACGGGAGCGCAGCATGTCCGCGATCTCCCCGCGCACCGAGCCAACCGCGCCGACGACCCCGAGCCCGTTATAGCGGCTGCGGTCGCCGTCTCTCCGCTCGGCGGCTTCCTTGCTGCCAGTGGACGCCCCCGACGGCACCCCGGCCACCCCGGTCGCGCCATCGGCGAGCGTTACCGCCACCTGCAGAGTGGGCCGGCCCCGCGAATCGAGGATCTCCAAAGCGCCGACCTGGCGGAACTGCAAGGTATGTGGGGCGGCCGAGGACGACAGGGCCATAGTTTCGTGCTCCTCTGCTGATCACTGTGAGTGCTGGCCACGCGGCGGCGGATCTTGCTACTCCCTTATCATGGCGGTAGTGGCGCAGCCACAGGCGGTGGATCCCGCCAAGGCGGGGCGCGTATTGCGCCCGGCTCAACCCGCCAGAAGGCCGATGGGTCCTGTCCTCGACATCTCCGAGGAGGCGCCGTCCACCCAGCCGCGCCGGTGGGCACCGCCGGGAAGGAACGCCATGACCCAGGATTACCTTGCCGGGGAGCTGTCGGTGCGCCTGGAGCGGCTTCAGGCGGTCGCCGCCAGCGACACGAGGCCGGAGCTGACGGTGCTGCGGCAACAGGTTGAGGCCGGGCCGCTGCCTGCCCTCAAGGCCGCCGCCGCACAGGCGCTGGCTCTGGCCGACCGTTTGTGCTGGCAGTCCCTGTCCCAGGGCGACATGACAGCATTCGCTCAGCAGGCTGAGATCTCGGCGGATCTGCGCCTGTTCAGCGTCTGCTCCAGGCTCCTCGCTGAGGGCTAGCGCAAGGCGGCGGTCGCTGTGAGCGCCCGCCGCGCTCGTGCGGGCGGTACACGGCATTCTGTGAGATGGCGTTGACCGCCAGCCGGGCACTTCGCCAGACTTACTGTCTGGCGAAGGGGCTCGCCCAGATCGCGGCAGACACCGCTGACAGTCCCTGCATCGGTCATCGATGTTAAGGACGTTCGATGTCTCGGGTGAGCGAGGACGAGGTCCTGCTGCTGTGGCGGGCACTGCGGGTCTTCCGGTCCGGCAGGAAGCCGCCGTGCGCGCCGCAGGGGCGCCCGGCGCGCAGCATCTGCCCGCTGCAGGACGGCTGCCCACGCTGGCATGGGCAGCCGGATGACCACGTCGCAAGCATGGAAGAGACCGCCGAGCAGACCGACCGGAGACGGGCCAGCTGGCCGTGCAGCAGGCTGCTGGACCTGCTCTCACCGGACCTGACAAGGATCGGCTCCTGACGATGGCGCGGCAAAGCCCCGCAGCCGGCCCCTTTCCGCTGCCCGTGCCCGCCGCTTTGCTCACCCCTGCCGCTCGATGTGGACCACCGGGTCAGGTGTTTTGCTGGCAGCCCTGTCGTGCGCTCCCGGCCGCGGGCTGCGCGCGTGAGCCGAACTGACGCAGGGCACTCCGAACGGCCGGGGGCACCCACTGCTGCTGCTGCTGCTGCCAAGGCCGACGGCCAGGCCGACCGCGATCAAGACAATGGTGATCAGCAGGTACAGGAGCAGAGCGGCCCGCCGGAAGCCCGCGCGCGGGCGCATCAAGCTGGCGTGCCGGCGCGGTGTGTTCCGGGTGCCGCGCCGCCGGCCGTGCCACCGATCGCCGATCGCACGCCAGGAACCTGCGCGGACAGTCTCGTGCACCGGCATCTGTTCGCCGGACGCCAGCCCGCTGAACGAGGCCAGCAGCGAGGCCAGCTGGGGGTCGGACCCGGCTAGCCGCTCCTCGATCGAGTCCAGGGCTTGCTGCTCCCGTGCGCTGAGGCTCATCACCGCTGCTCTGCCAGCTCGCCCCGGTGCCCGGATCACCGCCGGGCCCCGGGCACCGCGCGCGGCGCGCCCGGTCAGTCGCGCGCATGCGGCGCAGGCGGCCTTCGCAAGCTGGCGCCACTGTATGTACGCATCACGGGGCAGCGGTGAACACCCTGCTTGCCATTCGGGGTCTGGTGGCAGCGGTGACGGATGCTGATCTCGCCGCACGATTTTCTCCTCTCCTCCACCTGCCTGACCGGCGTCCGGGACGCCGGGAACCGGTAGAGGCCATCAGCCCGAGCACGTGGTTCGGGCGATACGCGAGCCTCATCGCGCAGCCTTCGGGAGCAGCCGTTCGGCGAGCGGTGCGTCCCGGTTCTAGGTCAGACCCGCTCACCCCCTCCGCGGAGAATCCGGCGGCTTGCCATTGCCGGCCTGGTAAGGGGCCCGCCGGCCAGGGGCGGGCCCGGGAACGTGCCGCAGCGACGTTCGGGAGAGTCGCTGAGTGACCGGCCGGGCGCCGTTCGCCGCACCGCGCGAACGCTCTTCCCCCGGGAAGACGGCACAGCCCAAAGGCCCGGCATGCACGCCGTGATCAGGCAAAGCACACGGCACCCTACCTAGCTCAGGCAGGGACCGTTGGCGACGACCGCAGTTCAGGCGGGCCCCTCCGCCATGCTTGATTATCACGTTACAGCCAATTCGGGCCGGAAGCGATACGGCAACCGGCCGCGGGATTCCGCCCCCCGCCGTTCTCGCAGGGGCAATCACCGGCCACTTCGCCGGGCGGGCCCGCGCCCATCCGGTACCCGTCAGCCACCATCCTGGCGGCCGCCGGCGCGGTCGAGTTCCGCAAGAATGGCACGCAGCGCCTGCTCGCGGCCGGCGAGCTCGGCCAGCCTGCCGCCGGCCTCGCCGGCCGTCTGCTCCCGGATCGCGGCTGCCGTTTGCAGAGCCCTGTCCAGGCGGCCGGTGCTGTCCGAGTACCGGCGCCCGAGGTCCAGGATCAGCTGCCTGGTCGCCTCGGACAGGCGGTGCTGCAGGTCGGCCCGGGCCCGGCCGATCTGCCGCTCGGCCATGTCGCGGACCTCGCCGAGCACGTGCTCACGGGCCAGCCGCCGGCCGAGCTCGCCGGGCAGCCTGCGGCGGATCGCCCCGGCCAGCAGCTCCGCCTGATCGACGTTCTCGCCGACCGAGTAGAAGAACCGCCGGTCGGGCACCAGGCGCTGATCGGGGCCGTGCACGGCCAGCTCGAGCCCGAGCAGGTCGGCGGCTGCGTCACGTACCGCGTCAAGCTCAGCCCTCAGGTCGCGGCCGAGCCGGCTGTCCAGCGTGGCCAGCCCGTTCTCCAGTCGTTCTTGCTGGTCCTGCCGCCATGATTCCGCGGCCTGCACCGCGAGACGGGTCAGGTGAGACCGGCCCTGCCGTTCGATCTCCCCGGGAGGTGCGGCGGCGAGGTCGCCGCCGAGCAGGCCGCCGACAGCGGCGTACAGATCCGCGCTGAGCCGTGCGGTCCTCTCCTCCGCCGCCGCGTTCAGCGCGGCGAGCATCCGCTTGGACTCCGCCGCCGCGACGTCCGCCGCGGCGGTGGCGTGCTCGCGGACCGCCGCGAGCCGGGCGGCAAAGGCGGTCACCCGCCCGGCAGCTTCCGAGCTGCGCATCTCCGCCGCGCGCCGGGCGAGGGCTATCTCGTCCATCCCGGCGCCGGCGACCCGGCGGAGCTGGGCGGCCGCCGAATGCCGCAGGTCCGCGGTTCGTGCCGTATCGAGGTACGCGGAGAAATCCCTGGCGAACGCCGCAAAGCCCTCGTCGCCATCCGCGGACAGCGCCGCCTTGGCCGAGACGGGGTAGACCCGGACCGGCCGGCCCGTAGCCTGGCCCACGACGCGCTCGGTGAACTCGGCTGCCTCGGCCAGCCCGGCGGCATCCGTCTGGTCGGCCTTGTTCAGCAGCACGAAGGTGGTAACCGACAGCTCGTTGACCCGGCCGAGCAGGTCGCGTTCGCTGGCCGACACCGGCGGGTCGGCGGTCAGTACGAAGATCGCCGCGTCCATGCTCGGCAAGACGCTGTCGGCCGCGGACGTGTTGTGCGCATAGACCGATCCGGTGCCCGGCGTGTCCACGATCTCCACGCCCCGGGCCAGGACCGGGGCATCCACCCGGACGGTGACGCTGGCGACTCCCCGCGCGTTCTCTGGGTTGCCGCGCTCGGTCACCAGGTCGTCCAGCGCCGTCAGCGGGTAGCGCTCGGTCCGGCCATCCTCGAAGACCACGTCCAGATCCCGATCGGTCCCGTAGGTCAGGGTGGTCGCGACCGCGGTCAGCGGCGTCACGCCGGTTGGCAGCAGGTTACGGCGCAGGAGCGCGTTAACCAGCGTGCTCTTGCCCCGCTTGGCCTCCCCGACCACCAGCACCCGCAGCCGCGCTGCGAACAGCCGGTCCCGCAGGGCTGCCAGGCTGGCTACGTCCGTACCGTCGGCCAGTGACGCCAGCTCATCGAGGACCGAGACCAGATCATCGGGAAGCTGCGGTGCGCGCATGCGACCTCCTACCTGAGTCAGGCAGGGACCGTTGGCGGCTATGCCGCAGTTCCAGGGCGGGCCCCTCCGCCACGCGCTCCCACCAGGCTAGCTCGCCCGCAGGCGCAGCTCCCCGGTGCTGTCAATCAAGCCCGGTCGCCTGGCTGGCCAGCCGGCGCGCGGACGGTGACCGCGGGCGTGCCATCAGCGCGAGCCCCTCGGCGAATTCGTCAAGCGCCGCGCGCGCATCGCCGGAATTGCGGTCAACGACCCAGCCGAGTGCAAGCCCGTCGACGAGCGAGACGAGCATGCGCGCGACGACCGTGACCGGGGCTTTCCACTCGACCGCGCCGACATCGGCGATCGCCTCCAGAAAGTCGCGTGCTGACTGGTAGTAGCGGTTGTACTGCCAGGTGGCGAGGTCCTCCAGGCCGGGGTTCCGGAGAGCGTACTGCGTTAGCTCGTAGAGCACCTGCTGCTCGCCCGCCGTGTCTTCGACGACCGCCCAGATGCTGCGGATGCCTTCCCGCAGCATTTCGCGGAAGTCACGGCCTGGCTTGATGTCGGAGACCGCGCCCTCGAGCATCCGATCGACGAGCGCGGGCGTGAGCTCGCGCAGGAGCTCTTCTTTCGACCTGAAGCAGTAGTGGAAGCTTGCCAGCGGCGCGTTGGCCTCGGCGACGATGGCGCGCGTGGTCGCCGCGGCGATGCCATCACGCGCCAGCACACGGAAAGCGGCTTCGATGAGCTCACGCCGGCGCTGCTCGGCGCTGATCCTGGCCACGGTACTCCAGTCTGCGGGTCGGACGGGCACAGCCTAGCGCATGACCAAGACGCTCGTCATGGACGATTGACTTAGACGCTTGTCCGTGTCTTAATACGTGCATGCTCACCGGCGGTCACCCGGCCGGCTCTCGGCCGGCGGGGCTGGACAGCGGAGGAACAGGATGCAAAGCTCAGCCGGCACCAGGCCCGCGTCCAGCAGCCTCGCGGGTCACCTGACGACGCCGAGGATCGTGTTCTTGGTGGTCGCCGCGGCGGCACCGATGGCCGCCATGGTCGGCACGGGACCGCTGATGTTCGCGATCGGCGACGGAGCGGCGACACCGGCGATGTTCCTGCTCGCTGGGGCGGTGCTGCTGTGCTTCTCGGCCGGTTACGCGGCGATGAGCCGGCACGTCGTCAACGCGGGCGGGTTCTACACCTACGTTGGGCGGGGGCTCGGCAGGGTCCCGGCGGTAGCGGCCGCGCTGATCGCCGTGCTCAGCTATAACGCGATCACGATCGCACTCGGGGCAGGGTTCGGGTACTTCGCGAACATCGCCCTTCAGCAAGACTTCGCCGTCAACGTGCCATGGCAGGTGTGCACGGCGGCAGGCTGGCTCGTGGTGGCGGTGCTCGGCTACCGGCAGGTTGATATCGGGGCGCGCGTGCTCGCGGTGCTGATGCTGGCCGAGATCAGCATCCTGCTGATTTTCGACTTCTCGGTCGTCGCCAGGCACGCCGGTTCGGCGTTTCCCGCGACGTCGCTGGCGCCGCACACGATCTTCAGCGGGGGAGGCTCCTTCGGGCTCGGCCTGATGTTCGCCTTCGTCTCCTACATCGGATTCGAGTCGGCTGCGCTGTACGGGGAGGAGGCGCGCGATCCCCGGCGCAGCGTCCCCCGCGCCACCTATATATCTGTGTGCCTGATCACGGTCTTCTACGGCCTGACGACCTGGGCGGCGATCGGCGCGACCGGCGCCGGCCGGGTGCGGGAGGTGGCCGGCAAGCAGCTCGGCAACCTGTTCTTCGCGCTGAACACGCAATATGTCAACTCGTTCCTCACCCAGATCATGATGCTCCTGCTCTGCACGAGCGTGTTCGCGTCATGGCTTGCGCTGCACAACGCGTCCGCGCGCTATATGTTCGCGCTCGGCAGGGAAGGGATCCTGCCGCGCTACCTCGGTGTGGCGCACGGATCTCATCAGTCGCCCTCGCGCTCCAGCCTGCTCCAGACCGGGGTCACCGCGACGGTGATCGCCGTCTTCGCGATCGCCAGGGCCAACCCGTACCTGACCGTCACCACGTCGATGCTCGGTCTCGGCACGATCGGGATCGTTGCGCTGCAAGCTGCCGCGTGCTTCGCGGTGATCGGTTTCTTCTACCACCACGAGCAGCGGCACTGGTGGAGAACGCTGGTCGCGCCGCTGCTCGGCGGGATCGGCCTGGTGGCCGCGACCGTGCTGATCGCCGCGAACTACAGCGCGCTCACCGGCTCCACGTCCCCGCTCATCAACTCCCTGCCGTGGCTGCTCGTGCTCGCCGGGATCGCCGGCGCCGGGTACGCGCTCTGGCTGCGAACGAGCCGGCTCGAGATCTACAGCGCGATCGCCGCGGCCGCACCGGACCCTGGCGACCGGTTGCTGGAAGGAACCGGCCGCCCGTAACAGGGGCGCATGAGAGGAAGGGAATGGACATGCCGCTCACGACCAACCGCTACTGCATCGTCGGCGCGGGACCGGCCGGGCTCGTCGCCGCGCGAGCGCTGCTGAAGGAAGACATCCCGTTTGATCATTTCGAGCGCCACAGCGATGTCGGCGGGATATGGGATCAGAGCAATCCCGGAAGTCCGGTGTACAACTCGGCGCACTTCATATCCTCGAAGTGGACCTCGGGCTTCTACGGCCTGCCGATGCCCGGGCACTATCCGGACTACCCGAATCACCGCCAGCTTCTCGACTACATCCGGGCGTTCGCGCGCGAGTTCGGTCTGTACGATCACATCACCTTCAACACCGCCGTCGAATCGGCCGAACTCGACGGCGAAGACTGGCTCGTGACACTGGCCGACGGCGAAACGCGCCGCTACCAGGGCCTGATCTGCGCGCCCGGCACCGTGTGGCATCCGAACATTCCCAGCATCAAGGGGATGGACCGTTTCGCCGGAGAACTTCGGCACACGGTCACCTACCGCCATCCCGACGAGTTCCGCGGCAAGCGCGTGCTGATCCTCGGTGGCGGCAACTCGGGAGCCGACATCGCGTGCGACGCTGCGGTAAGCGCCGACCAGGCCTTCTACAGCGTGCGCCGCGGGTACCGGTACTGCCCCAAGTTCCTGTTCGGCGTGCCCCTCGACGTCTTCATCAACGAAGGCGGCGAACTCCCGCCCGGCGTGGCGGTGCCCGAGGATCCCAGCGAGCTGCTCGACGCGGTCGTGGGCGACCTGACGCGGTTCGGGCTGCCGGCGCCAGACCATCCCGCGCTCGCCTCTCATCCGATCCTCAACGTCCAGATCCTGCACCACCTCGCCCACGGCGACATAGCGGCCAAGCCGGATGTCGTCGAGCTGACGCCCGCCGGCGCCGTCTTCGCCGACGGCAGTGAAGAGCAGCTCGACCTCGTGCTCCTGGCCACCGGGTACGAGTGGCGGATTCCGTTCATCGAGGAGTCGGTGTTCGAGTGGAAGGACAAGCACCCCCAGCTGTACCTCAACGTCTTTCACCGGAGCATTGACAACCTCTACGTGCTCGGCATGATCGAGTTCGCGTCCGCCGCGTACAAGCGGTTCGACGAAATGGCGCAGCTGGTGGTCGGGGACATCAAGGCGACGATCACCGGTGCGAACAAGCAGCAGCTGCGGGAGCTCAAGGCCGATCACAGGCCGAATCTCCGCGGCGACATGCACTACATCGACTCCCCGCGGCACGCCAGCTACGTCGAGGTGCACACCTACATGGACGTCCTCGCCGACCTCCGCCGCGAGCTCGGCTGGCCCGAGGTGGACGACTCGTTCTACGAGTCGCTGCGCGCGGTCGCGGCGGATCTCACAGGGGCCTGATCGGATGCAAACGCTAGAGGATCAGACAGCGCTCGTGACCGGGGCGGGTTCCGGTATCGGCCGCGGCATTGCGCTGGTGCTCGCCAGCGAGGGAGCGAGGGTCGTCGTCGTAGATCTCGACGGGGAGGATGCCGCGGCCAGCGCGTCGGCAGTGTGTGAGCTCGGCGCGGAGGCAATCGCCGTCACCGCGGACGTGTCGGTTGCCGGCGACGTTGCGCGTGCCGTGCGGGAGACCGTCGGGTGGTCCGGACGGCTGGACATCGTCGCGAGCAACGCCGGGATCTACCCGACGGCTGCTCTCGAGGAGCTCGACGAGCCGACCTGGGACCGGGTCATGAACGTCAACGTCAAGGGCGCGTTCCTGCTGATGCAGTCGGCGCTGCCGGTGATGCGGCGTCAGCAGTACGGCCGGGTCGTCGTGACGGCGTCCATCACCGGACCGCTCACCGGCGTCCCTGCGCTCGCCCACTATGGCGCGAGCAAAGCGGCGCTCATGGGCCTGGTTCGCGGCGCAGCGCTCGAGGTCGCCCGCGATGGCGTGACGATCAACGCGGTACTCCCCGGGAACGTCGACACGGAAGGCGCGCAGGCGGCGGGCGGGCCGGAGTACTTCAAGGTCATGCGTCCGTCCATCCCGCTCGCGCGTTTTGGGCTCCCCGAGGACATCGGATGGGCGGTCCGCATGCTTGCCGCGCCCGAGGCCAGCTTCATCACAGGTACCGGGCTCACCGTCGATGGCGGCCAGTCACTACCCGAGGGCGGGCTGACAGCCGAGCGAATGGAAGCGGTCTTCACCCTCGGCGGCGCGTCGTGACGTTCGACCTTCGCGGGAAGGTCGTGGTCATCACGGGCGGCGCTTCGGGAATCGGCCGCGCCACCGCCGCGCGCTTCGCCGAAGCGGGCGCCTTTGCCGTGGTGGCCGACGTTTCCGACGCCTCGGCGTTCACCCGGGAGATCGGCGGCATGTACGTCCGGACTGACGTCTCCCGGGAAGAGGATGTCGCGAGGCTGTTCCAGGCGGCGGCCGGGGTTCGCGGCGCGATCGACGCCTGCGTCAACAACGCCGGCATCACCGTCGATGAGGTCCCTCTCGCCGAGACCAGCGTCGAGTCGCTGCACCGGGCCGTCGACGTCAACACCGTCGGCGTGTTCCTCGGCCTCAAGCACGCGCCGCGGTACATGCCGAAGGGCGGTGTCATCATCAACACGGCATCGCTGGCTGCGACCTTGAGCCTGCCCGGCTACGGCGCCTACGCGGCGTCCAAGGCCGCGGTCGTCAGCCTGACGCGGACCGCAGCGCTGGAGCTCGGGCCGCTCGGGATACGCGTCAACGCTGTCTGCCCGGCGTCGGTCGACACGCCGATGCTCCGCGGCCAGGAGCACGGTGCAGAAGAGGCGGCGATCGTCAGGCAGGCCGCGCCGCTCGGGATGATCGCACAGCCCGAGCACATAGCTGCCCTGTTCCACTTCCTTGCCGCCGACGACTGCCCGGTCCTCACCGGCCAGGCGTTCAACGTCGACGCCGGTCTCACCGCCGGGACCAGTGCAGGCACGATCGAAGCGCTCGTTGCGAGGGGCGTATGACCGTGGCGCACATGACGATGAAGGCTTGCGCGACCGGGCGAATAACTACAAAACTATTCCGTATCTCAATGCACTAGTAGCGTTTCCGGCCGGCGCCGCCCCGGCCGCTGCGCCGAGGGAGCACAGATGGCCAGCAAAGCCCCTCCCGCTCTGCCGCTGTTCGCGCGGCCGGACATCGTCGCGGCCGGGCAGCCGGGCGGTGAGCTGACGTTGCGGTCCGCCCGGCAACTGGGCGGCCATCCGGCCACCGTGGTGCACAGCCTGCGGGAATGGGCGCGCGCCGACCCGGCCCACTGGCTGGTCGCCGAGCGGGCCGGGGACGGCGGGTGGCGCGCCTGTACCTACGGAGAGGCGGTGGCGGCGGCCGACTCGATCGGCCAGGCGCTGCTGGACCGGGGGCTGGGGGCGGGCCGGCCGCTGCTCGTGCTCGCGGGCAACGGCATCGGCCACTTGCTGGTAACGCTCGGCGCGATGACCGCTGGCATCCCGGTGGCCCCGGTCAGCGTCGCGTACTCCCTGCAGAGCGATGACCATGCCCGGATTCGCGCGATCAGCGAGCTGATCAGCCCCGGGGCGGTGTTCGCTGATGACGCCGAGCGTTTCGGGCCCGCGCTTGACGCGCTGCCCGGTGTGCCCGCCATCACCCGCCTTGACGAGCTCACAACGACGTGCCCCACGGACGCAGTCCGGCTTGCCATGCGCGCCGTCACCGGTGACACGGTCGCCAAGATCCTCTTCACCTCGGGATCGACAGGGACGCCGAAAGGCGTGCTGAATACGCACCGGATGCTGGCGTCGAACCAGCAGATGATCAGGCAGGCCTGGCCGTTCCTCGCGGCGGAGCGCCCGGTCATCGTCGACTGGCTGCCGTGGAGCCACACGTTCGGCGGCAACCACAACGTGAACATGATGCTCACCTCGGGCGGGACGCTCTACGTCGACGCCGGGCGCCCGGTGCCCGGGGCGTTCGCGCAGACGATCGCGAACCTGGCCGACGTGCCGCCGACCATCTACTTCAACGTCCCTGCCGGGTACGCGCAGCTGGCCCCCGCGCTGGAGGCCGACCCCGAGTTCGCGAAGCGGTTCTTTTCCCGGCTGCGGCTGATGTTCAACGCCGCGGCGGCGCTGCCCTCCGGGCTCCGCGCCCGGCTTGCGGAGATCGCGCTGCGCACGACGGGCCGCGAGGTTCCGGTCACCGGGTCGTGGGGCGCCACGGAGACCGCGCCCGCGGTGACGAGCGCCCACTTCGGGTTCGCCGACGCCCGCTGCATCGGGGTGCCGCTGCCGGGAACGGAGGTCAAGCTCGTCCCCGCCGAGGACGCGTACGAGATCCGCGTCAGGGGGCCGAATGTGACCCCCGGCTACTTCGGCCGGCCAGACCTCACCGCTGCGGCGTTCGACGCCAGCGGGTTCTACCGCACCGGTGACGCGGTCGCGCTCGCCGATCCCGGCGATCCCAGCGCAGGCCTGGTGTTCCGCGGCCGGATCGCCGAGGACTTCAAGCTGGAGACCGGCACGTTCGTCCGGGTCGGGGCCGTGCGCACGGCGCTGCTGTCCGCCATCCCGCTGCTGTCCGACGCGGTGGTCGCGGGCGAGAACAGGGCTTTCGTGGCCGCGCTGGCCTGGCTGAATGCGCCCGAGGCGGCCAGGCTGCTCGGCGGCGACGTCGCGGCCGCCGGCGGGGAGCTGATAGCGGACAAGCGCCTGGCGAGGCTGCTCGCCCGGGCGCTGGCCGCCCACAATGACGCCGCCGGCTCGTCGGCCAGGGTCGAGCGGCTGCTGGTGATGGCCCGGCCGGCCAGCCTCGACGGGGGAGAGATCACCGACAAGGGTTACGTCAACCAGCGGAAGGTGCTGGCCCTCCGGCCCGCGCTGCTGGACATGCTCTACGCCGACCCGGTACCCGCCGGGGTCATCGTCGCGGAAGGGACGGCATGAATGCGGTATGAGAACGTGGCGATCCCGGCCGGGATGGCCTGGTCGTCACCGTTCGCCAAGTGGCAGGGCTCGCTGGCCGAGGTGTCCAGCCTGGACCTCGCGGCTGACGTCACCGGTCGTGCTCTCGCCGCCCGCGGAAGGCCGCCCTGGACGCATCGGGCCTGACCATCGGCCAGATCGACGCTGTCACCACGCACAACCCGTTCGCGGTCAACGACATCTACTTCTCCCGGCACACCGGCTACCCCTTCGAGCGGATGAACGCCTGCGGCTGCAGCCTGGTCTTCGGCCACCCGCAGGGCCCGACCGGCCTCCGTTCGATCACCGAACTGATCGAGGAGCTGCGCGAGCGCGGCGGCGGCACCGGCCCGTTCACCGGCTGCGCCGCCGGCGACACCGGCGACACCGGCGCCGCGCTGGTCCTGCGCGTGCAAGACTGACCCTGCACTTCACGGCCCCGTGTTCCCGGAACCAGTGCCGCGCCCGGCGGAGCTGGCGCTGCCTAGGGTCGCGAGGTGCACCGGGCATGCCGCGTTATAGTGCTTCAAGGTCAGCTTTCCGTGCGAATACGCCCACGAGCAGGTGCAGGAATTAGGCACACGGTCGGACGTAATCACCTCGGTAGGCACGCCACTGCGCCGCTCGGCGCGGCCTGGCTGGTACGGCAGCGGCTCACCGATCAGGGCAAGAGCGGGCCCCTCGGTCTTGGCTTCCTGGACAGTTCCGTCAGCTAGCGCGAGCCACTCCCGTGGCCTGGCATTGGACGGGGGCTCCGTCGGTACGCCTCGCTTGAGGCGCACCCTGGCTCCGGGGATTCTGTCACTCGCCCGGCTCTCCATGCCATTCAGGATATCCGCCGCACGGGAGGGGACGCCGGCTCGACGAGGGCCCCGAGGTCGTCGAGGCCCCGCGGGTTTGCCTTCCTCAGCGAGGGAAACCGCGCGTCATACGCCCGACAGGTAGGAGCGGCCCCAGGACATGCCCGATGAGACCAGCTCCCGGGCGGGCGGCAGCCGCTCCCGCTCGTAGCGCCCGAGCGCCGCAGGAACGTCGGCGCCGGGCGCGCCGCGGAGGCCGGCCGCGAGCGCGGCCACGTCAAGCAGGGCATTCTGGAACCCCGCGCCGGTCATCGGGCTGGCGACGTGCGCAGCGTCGCCGACCAGCAGCACCCGGTCTCGTGCCAGCCGCGAGGGCAGGTACTCGGCGACGGGGGCCCCGAAGACCTCCCCGTGGCTCACCCCCCAGCCGATGCACCGGTCCCACGGAGACGGCCAGTACCGGCGGGCGAGCTCGCCCAGCTCGCGGACGAGGGCTGCGGGAATCTGATCGTTGGCCAGGGTAGCGACCACGGCGTCACCGTCCAGGCATCCGGTCTCGCGGAGCAGCTCGGTCCGGCTGGCGTCATACCACGCGAACGAGACCCGCCGGTGTCCGGGATCGGCGCGGCCATCGGCTCCCGGTACCCCGTAGACGACCAGCTGCGCGCCTGGCGCGCCGTGAATCTCGAGGTTTGTGCCGTGGCCGGCAAGCCCCCCGGGTACCTCGGCCTCGGGGACAAGCCCGCGCCACAGCATGTAGCCGGCGTACCTGGCGGCCGGGTGATCGGGGGCCACAAAACGCCGCGTCACCGAGTAAACGCCGTCCGCCCCCACGACCACATCGGCGGTGAAGATACCCCCGGTGCTGTCGATGCTGGCGCGGCCGGGCTCGGCGGGCGGCTCGCGCACACCGGTCACGGTCGTGGACTCGACGAACTCGATGCCTGCCGTGCGCAGCGCCGCCTCCAGCAGGAACTGCCGGACAAGCCCCCACGCCGCGGAGTCGCGATTGCCGCTCACCACAGGGATCCGCGCGGCGTCGACACCCGTCACGCGGCCAAGAAGACGGCGATCAAGGCCCAGGCCCGCGGCGCCCGGTGGCTCACCTGCCGCCCGCTCGACGATCGTCACGGTCCAGCCCGCGCGGGCGAGCGCCAGGCCGGCGCACAGCCCCGACAAGGACCCGCCAGCCACCACGGCATGCGGCTTGGGCTCGGACACGGTTTACTCCTCGCCGGTCAGCGTGCGGTGCACCAGGACACCTTGTCCGTCCAATGGTGCGCCGTTTTCACGACCCTCGACGTGCGGGTCACCAATACCCAGCCCCTGACGTCACGCGCCCGGGTGGCCCGCCCGCCGGCTGCTGAGCCGGTCGGGCAGACTACGGTGGCATGGGACGGCTAGAGGGCAAGCACGCGCTGGTCACCGGCGGCACGAGTGGCATCGGGTACGCGATCGCGGACAGGTTCCTGCGCGAGGGCGCGACCGTGGTGATAACGGGGCGGGACGAGGGCCTGGGCCTGCACGCAGAGGCAGCGCTCCGTGGGTCCGGCGAGGCCGGGTTCGTGCCGGCCGACGCCGCCGACCCGGATGCGGTGGCCCGCTCGGTCGACCTGGCGGTCAGGCAGCTCGGGAGCCTCGACGTGCTGGTCAACAACGCCGGGATCGGGACCGAGGCGAGCCTGCTTGACACACCCCTGGCCGACTACGACCGGGTGATGAACGTGAACGTGCGCGGCTGCTTCCTGTACGCGCAGGCCGCCCATCCACACCTGGCCCGCCGCCGCGGTTGCATGATCCACATCGCGTCCGACGCGGGCATCTGGGGCGAACAGTCCATCGGGCTGTACTCGGTGTCGAAGGCGGCGGTGGTGATGCTCGGCAAGATGCTCGCGCTGGACGGGGGGCCGGATGGCGTGCGGTCGAACGTGCTCTGCCCGGGGGACACCTGGCCGGGGATGCGGCACATGGCCCCGCCGGGGGAGGAGGACCGCCCCGAGAGCGGCGACTGGCCGGTCCCGCCGATCGGCAGGATCGGCCAGGCCCGCGACGTCGCCGCCGCGGCGGTTTTCTACGCGAGCGACGAGGCGGACTTCATCACCGGGACCACGCTGCTGGTCGACGGCGGCATGACCGCCGGTTATCTCCAGCGCGAGCGCAGCCAGCTCGCCAAGCCCGGCGCGGAGCCCGGCCCGGCCGCGGCGGAGGGGTAACCGCAGGCCGGGCACAGCATCGCCGGCGTTCTGCTGTCGCTCTGGCAGCGTCGTTGGCGCTCTGCTGTTGCCAGCACCGGAGGCCCCGCGCTGTTGCCAGCACCCGGAGGCCCCGCGGATCGCGGTCACGACAGCAGCGGCCGGCCGATCCAGTCACCGGGCCCCGCGGTGCCCGGCGGGACCGCGAACACGGCGCTGGCCGTGTGCGTGGTGAACTGGTTCAGCGCGTCCGTCTCCGCCAGCCGGGTGAAGATCGGCAGGAAGGCCTTGCGCGGGTCCTTCTGGTAGGCCAGGAACAGCAGCCCCGCGTCGTATTCGAGGGCCTGCCGCCACGGCGGCCACCGTTCGGTGAACGGGGTGGTGCCGTTGTTGTAGGAGAAGGCCCGGCGCACGATCACCGCGCCGTTGTTGGTCTGCGGAGCGGCGAGCCGGACGTGCGCGTCGACGGGAATAACCAGGTTGCCGCCGGCGTCACGCTGGTCCAGGTCCAGCGGGGAGAACTCGCCGGGCTGGCCGAGCGGGGCGCCGTTGAGCTTCTGCCGGCCGAACACCTGCTGCTGCTGGTCGGCGGGTATGCGGTCCCAGTGCTCGAGGGTGATCCGGATCCGGCGGTACACGAGGTAGCTTCCGCCGTGCATCCAGGCCGGGCCCTCCGGCCCTGCCCACAGCGTGCCCTGCAGGTCGGCGGGCGGGTGCACGTTGGAGTTCATCGTCCCGTCTTTGAAGCCCATGAGGTTACGGGGCGTGCCGCCGGTGTTGTCCGGCGAGAACCCGACCTGGGTCCAGCGCAGCGTGGCCACGTCCGGCGCGATCCGGGCGATGCTGCGGACCGCGTGGAACGCGACCTGCGGGTCGTCGGCGCATGCCTGCAGGAACAGGTCGCCGTCGCTGTCCGCGGCTACCAGCTCGTCGCCGGCGAAATGCGGCAGGCTGATGAGCGCGGGCGGCAGCTGCCGGGAGATGCCGAACCGGTCCTTGCCGCCGGCGGTGACGAACATGGACCGGCCGAACCCGACCGTGAGGGTGAGCCGGTTCGGGCCCAGGCCGTAGGCCTCGAACGAGTCGTCCGTGGTCGACCCGCCGGTGGCGTCGGCGTAGGCGTTGGCGCCACCGCCGCCGGGCGGGGTGTAGATCGGGATCGTGACGGACGCGCCGACGGCCAGCTCGGCCGCCAGGGCGGTCCAGTCCTTCAGCAGCGTCACCAGGTCGCTGCGGTCGCTGGTGGTCAGGTCGAAGGCCGCGAGCACGGTCTGCCGCTGGGTGCCGGTGAGGATGCCGGCCTGGTGCCCGCCCCGGAACCGCTCGGCCTGCCCGGCCGTGTCCCCGGCCGCGTCGGTGATGGCGTGACCCGCGAAACCGCCGGCCAGCCCGCCGGCGACGGCTCCCGCGCCCGCCAGGCCCGCCCCGGCCAGCAGGCCGCCGCGCAGCAGCGACCGCCGGCTCGGGCCGGGCGCCTCCCTGCCTGTCATGAGTGCAGCAGCTCCAGCACGTTGGTTCCGTCGTTCACGAACAGCACGCCGGTGCCCGCGCGGTCGACGGCCACGTCGAACAGGTCACCGTTGCCGGGCGGTTCCTGGCCGATGTCGTCGTCGGCGTAGTACTCGCCGATCTGCCGGCCGCCCTGGGTGATCTCGACGATCTTGCCGTTGGTCGCGTTGGCCGCCAGCAGGTGCCCGCCCGGGGTCAGCGCGAGGCCGAGCGGGTTGGCAAGCTGCCCGCCCGCGGTGAGGACGGTGCCGGTCCCGTCGGAGGTGGTCCGGGTGAGCGCGCGGGGGATGCTGGCGATCGAGTTGCCGACGTTGCTGGCCACGTACAGGGTCCCGTCCGCGCCGAGCGCGAGGCCGGTCGGGCCCTTGACGAACGCCGAGGCGTCCGGCCGCTCCGGGAAGCCGCTCGCGATCACGGTCTCGGCGGTGACCTTCGGCGGCTGGGCCGCGGTCTGCGACAGGGTCAGCCGCACGACATCGCCCTTGTCCACGTCCGCGGTGTCGCCGCTGCTCTTCGTGATGCCGAGCAGGGTGTTGGCCACGAACAGCGTAGCTGTCGTGCCGTGATCGCTGACGGTCTCGTCCCACGGCCCGTCCAGGTAACCCCCGGCGATGGTCTCGGCCAGCTTGCCATCCGGGGACAGCACGATCAGGCAGCCGGCGCCGGCGGTATCGGTCTTGCCGTTCGCGCTCGGCAGGCTGCCGACGATCACCCATCCGGTCTTCAGCTGCACCATGGCCGTGGTCAGGCCGACCCCGCCCGGGCAGCCGGCGATCGTCTGCGGCAGCTCGGCGAACACGCTGAGCTTGCCGTCCGGGTGCAGGTCCACGATGGTCGTGCCGGTGCCCTGGTCGTTGGAGGCGTTGTTGAAGTTGTCGACCAGCACATCGCCGGCCTTGACCGTGCCGACGGCCTCCGTCACCGGCCAGATCGCGTACGGGTTGACGTCGCCGTTGACCGGTGTCGTGGATCCCAGCACCGAAACCGTGGTCTTGCCCGCGAGAAACGAGCCCGCAGCCGGCTTCAGCGAGGACGCGGCGGCCGAGTTCTCGGCCGCGTACGGCGAGTTGCCCGACGCGCCCACCTCCTTGCCGTTCAGGCCCTGCGGCGTGGCCGGGCTGGCACCCGAGCCGCAGGCGGCTATCGCAAAAGAGGCGGCCAGCATCGCGGCGGCAATTGCCGCAGAGCGCCAGAGCAGGGATGCACGGGCACGCATGGGCACATAGCCTCCATGACTGCGAATTCACCATATAGTTAGGTTAGGCTTGCCTAAATAAGGCGAGCCTAACCTAACAGAGCCGCCGCGCCGCCTGCAAGTCCCGGCCCCGGGGGACGACCGCAGCCGCCCTCACACCCCAGCCGGGAGGCGCCGCCAGCGCACGGCCGAAGTCGGCGTTCGTCATCACCGGAAATAACGGGATCGGGACATTACGGCGGGAACTCTTTCACTGCCGCCGGTCGTGATGTAGACCGGGCGCATGGCACTGCGGCGCTGCTTACCGGGATTATCAGCCTGGCGTGGTTCCCGCTCGCCCGTCGCGCGGGCCACCGTGATCGTTCTCCTTGCGGCCGCGTTCGTCGCCGTCAGGCCGCTCGGCGCCGCCGGCGATGCGGCGGTATCTCCACCGGTAGAGAACGTTACGCCCGCGCCCCGGATCCCCACAGGCGCGAGGGTGATCGGCGCCGTGTCCGCCGCCGCCACCCAGACCGCGGAGGTTGTGCTGCGGCCTCGCGACGAAGGGGCGCTGAGCAGCTTCATCGCCGCGGTGACGGACGGCCGGTCGCCGCTGTTTCACCGGTACCTGCAGCGCGGGGAGTTCGCGAGCAGGTTCGGGCCGGCGCCGTCCACGATCGGCGCGGTCAGGTCATGGCTTCAGGCGGATGGGCTGCGGGTCACGGGCATGCCGGACGGGCTGGTGATCGACGTCAGGGCGACGGCGAGCCAGCTGGAACGGGCGTTCGGGACCGGGCTGGAGCGGGTCAGGCTCGCGGACGGGTCGGTCGGCCAGGCGACGACCGGCGCGGTCCGGCTGCCGTCAGAGATCGCCGGCGCGGTCGCCGCGGTCGTGGGCCTGAACAGCCTGGTGCGCCCGCAGCCGCTGGGACTCGTGCGCGCGCAGGCGTCGGCCAGGGGGCGGTACCCCGCGGCCGCGGCGCCGTCGTTCTCGCACCCCGCGGGCTCGCCGGCGGCGTGCGCCGACGCCCGGGCGGACGCCCAGGCGTTCGGGGGGCTGACCGACGACCAGATCGCCAACGCCTACGGGGCCTTCGGCCTGTACCGGGCGGGCGACCTCGGCGCCGGGCAGCACATCGCGATCTACGAGCTCGAGCCGTTCCTGGCTTCGGACGTCAAGGCGTTCGACACCTGCTACTTCGGCGCCGGCGCCGCGGCGCAGATGCAACGCCGGCTGCACGTGATCCGCGTCGACGGCGGCCAGCCCGCCGGCCCGGGGTCGGGTGAGGCGATTCTCGACGTCGAGGACGTCTCGGCGATCGCGCCGGACGCGACCATCGACGTGTACGAGGGGCCGAGCCCCAGCGCGGACGGCACGATCTACGACCCGGTCGATGGCTACGCGGCGATCGTCGGCGCCGACGACGACCAGGTCGTGAGCACCAGCTGGGGGCTGTGCGAGCAGGCCATCCAGCTCGGCCAGCCCGGCCTTCAGCAGGCCGAGAACGTGCTGTTTGAGCAGGCGGCCGCGCAGGGTCAGTCGGTCTTCGCCGCGGCGGGGGACAACGGAAGCGACGACTGCAACACGTTCGAGACGACCAGCCCGGTGTCCGGCCAGAACCCGGTCTCGGTGGACGACCCGGGCAGCCAGCCCTACGTGGTGTCGGCCGGCGGGACGACGATCGATGACGCCACCCAGCCTCCGCTGGAGCACGTGTGGAACGACGGGGCCGACGGGGGCGGGGGCGGCGGCGGGATCTCGATGTCGTGGCAGATGCCCGCCTGGCAGGCCGACGCGCGGGTGCCGGGAATCGTGCGGCCGGGGGATGCCTACGCCCAGGCGAACGCGGTGGAAAAGCGGTTCGGTTACCCGCAGGACTTCTGCCAGGCGTACCTGAGCGGCGCGACGCCGGCCACGCCGTGCCGGACCGTGCCCGACGTGTCGGCGCAGGCGGACGAGTACACGGGGGCGATCACGGTGTACAGCAGCTCGTTCGAAAGCCCCGAGACGCCCGACGGCTGGGTCACGATCGGCGGCACGTCGTCGGCGGCGCCGCTGTGGGCCGCGATGCTGGCGCTGGTGAACGCCTCGCCGACGTGCGCGACGGAGGCCACGACGAGGGCCGGGGTGGGTTTCGCCAGCCCGCTGCTGTACGCGGTGGCGTCGAACCCGGCCGCCTACCGCGCGTCGTTCACCGACGTCACGGCCGGCAACAACGACATCTACGGGCTAGATGACGGCCAGGTGTTCCCGGCAACCCCCGGCTACGACCTCGCCTCCGGGCTCGGCTCGCCACAGCTGACCGCGCCGGGGGACAAGGCGGGCCTGGCGTTCTATCTGTGCAGCTACGGCAGCTCGGCGCTCCGGCCGGCGGTGACCGGGCTGACCCCGGACGTGCTGCCGGCCGCGGGCGGGACGGTGCGCATCACCGGGTCGGGGTTCGAGACCGCGGGCACCGCCGACGTCGCGGGGATCCAGGTCGGGAGCTGGCAGGTCCCGGCGGACCGGTTCACCGTGCACAGCAGCACCTCGATCACCGCGACGTTCCCGCCGGCCGCCGACACGGTGCCGGCCGACTCCCCGCGGCCGCAGGACGGCGCAGGCCCGGCGTCGGTGATCGTCACCGCCCGTGCGGGGGAGTCGAGCGCGCCCGGCCCGGACTCGACCATCGAGTACACCGATACCGCCGCCACCGGCGCGGTTCCCAGTATCACCGGCGTGGTCCCCTACGGCGGGTCCGAGTCCGCGCCGGACACGGCGGTCATTCTGGGGTCGGGCTTCACCGGCGCCACCAGCGTCACGTTCGGCGGCGTCGCCGCGACACGCTTCACCGTGAACAGCGCCTACCGGATCACCGTGACCCCGCCCGCGTACTCCCGGCGGACCGCCTGCTCCCCGCTGCCGTCCGGTGGCGTGTATTCCGGCGAGGACGCGCAGAACGACATCTGCCAGGTGCAGGTCCGGGTCAGCAACTCGCGCGGCAGCAGCGCGGCCGGCCGCATCCTCCCGCCGCTCGAGGGAGCGATCGCGCTCAACTCCATGGGCACCCTGGTGGCGCCGCCCGGCTGCGGGTGCGAGATCGAGCCCGCCCCGACCGAGTATGACTACGTCCCGGCGCCCGCGATCACGTCGGTCTCCACCTCGACCGGGGATCCAGGGTCGCTCGCGAGCGAGCTCGGCGGGACGCTGATCACGGTCACCGGCAAGGGCTTCAACCCGCTGACCATCGAGTGGGCCGATTTCGGCCCGCCGGGGCTGTACTCGTCGGTCGACACCGACTTCGCGTACCTCACCGGCACCGAGATGCAGATCGCCGCGCCAGCCGAGCCGCTTGGCATCGAGCCCGCTGGCGTCACGTTCTCGATCCGGACGCTCGCAGGCCAGTCGGCCGAGTCCTCCGTCACGTACGCGGGTGTGCCGCGGGTGACCTCGGCGCTGAACACCGCGACCGGGCGGAACGGTGCCGCCGATACCGGCGGCGCCCCGATGATGATCAGCGGGCGGGGCTTCAACCAGGCGGTCGGGCCGCTCGAGTTCGCCGACGTGTCGGCGCAGCAGCCGCCGATCTTCGCGACCCAGTACACCTACACCGTCCGGAACGACTCGAGCATCGCCGCCCAGGCCGTCGCCTCAAACCCGGGGCTTGACGACGTTGAGGTGTGCAGCGTGACCGGGTGCTCGCTCAACCCGCCGGCGGACTACTTCTACCTGTACCCGCCGGGCAACCCGAAGGTCACCTCGGTCACCCCGGCGTCCGGCCCGGCTGGCGGCGGCACCAAGGTCACGATCAGCGGCCAGAACCTGGGCTGTGTCACCGGGGTCTTCTTCGGCACGGTAGCCGCGAAGAAGTTCAGCAACGCCCGCGCGATCCTTGACTGCGGGTCGACCAGCCTCGTCAGCGCCGTCTCTCCGCCGGGCAAGGCGGGCACGAAGGTGAAGGTGACCATCACCACGGTCGAGAGCGACTTCACCGGCTCCGGGCACAGCAGCTCCACCGCGTTCTTCAGCTACCGCTCATAGGCCGGCATCGACGACTCGACGAGAGGCCCCCAAATCGGGAGCTGGCCGACATCGCGGACGTCCGGCTCGCCGCGGCCGTCCGGGTCACCGCGTCCGCCCGCCTAGGATCGTGCATGTCATGGCAGTGTCCCGGGCGCGTTCCGTTAAACCTGGCGTCAGCCAGCGCGTGCAGACTGTTGGCGCACCACACAAGGCCAGCGGCGCATTCGCTGCGTGAGCGCTGCCTGGCAGAAGCCGCTGCGACCCGTGACGGCAGACCACCCGAGCCACGTTCTGCGTCCGAGGAGCCAGCGCGATGCGATTCACCGAAAGAGCTACAGCCGCGGGCCCGCAGCCGGTCCGGCTGCCGCCCGCGGCACCGGGGGCAGCCCGGCCGCTGCGCGGGTCCGACTACGCCGAGTTGCTCGGTGAGGTCAAGCGGGCAGGGCTGCTTGGGCGGCGGCGCTGGAGCTACGTCCTGCGGATCACAGCCACGGTCACGCTGCTGGCGGCCGGGTGGGCCGCCTTCGTCCTGGTCGGCGACTCCTGGTGGCAGCTCGCCGTGGCCGTGTTCCTGGCCGTTATGTTCACCCAGGCCGGATTCCTGGGCCACGACGCCGGGCACCGGCAGATCGCCGCCTCCCGCCGGGCCAGCTACATCCTCGGGATCCTGCTCGGCAACCTCGGCATCGGGCTCAGCTACGGCTGGTGGGTCGGCAAGCACAGCCGGCATCATGCTCATCCCAACACCGAGGGCGCAGACCCCGACATCTCCATGCGCGTGCTGGCGTTCAGCCCGGGCCAGGCGCGCGCGAGCCGCGGCCTGTCCCGCCAGGTGTTCCGTTACCAGGCATACCTCTTTTTCCCGCTGCTGCTCGGGGAAGCGTTCAGCGTGCACGTCGCCAGCATCCGCGCGCTGGCCCGCCGGAATGCCCCCGGCAGGCCGGCGGAGGCGGCCCTTCTCGCCGCGCACCTGCTGGGGTACCTGGCCGCTGTCGCCCTGGTGCTGTCGCCGGTCAAGGCCGTCGTGTTCGTCCTGGTGCAGCAGGGGCTGTTCGGCCTCTACCTCGGGGCCTCATTCGCCCCGAACCATAAGGGCATGCCGATCCTGGGCGCGGCGGACCGGACCGACTATCTGCGCCGCCAGGTACTCACGTCCCGCAACGTCCGCGGTGGCTGGCTCACCGACGTCGCCCTGGGTGGCCTCAACTACCAGATCGAGCACCACTTGTTCCCCTCGATGCCGCGGCCCAACCTGCGCCGCTCCCAGCCCCTGATCAGAGAGTTCTGCCAGCAGCGGGGGCTGCCCTACTGCGAGACCAGCCTGATGGGCTCCTACGCCCTGGCGCTGCGCCATCTCGCTGTCGTCGGCAGGCCGCTCCGGTCCGGCCTGGCATTACCCGGATGAACCGCCCGGGCCGCGCGGAGCAGCGCCTCAGGCCCGCTCAAGGCATGTGCAGACACAGACCCTGTTGCCGTCCGGGTCCGCGAGCACGGTGAACGACGGCGCCTCGGAGTCATCGACGACGGACCCGCCCGCCGCGACGGCCGCCGCGATCCGCTCCTCCGCCGCCTCGGGGGCAAGCCAGAGGTCGAAATGCCAGCGCTGGCGGGGGGTCTCGTGGTCGCTGGTGGCCTGGAACCACAGGCCGGGGACACGGCCTGCCGGGTCAAAGACCGAGTCGTAGATCTTGTTATCGGGGCTGCCGGTGAGCAGCGCGGACCAGAACGGGCCGACGCCGTTCTCGTCCGCGGTATCCAGGGCGATCTCGAGCTGGGCAACGGCCGCGGGCTCGGCCGCGAGCCCCCTCTCGCGCGCGATCTCGCTGATCTTGCGCGCCATGCCGATGTCCTGCTCGGTCACCCACAAGCCGTCCTCGCGGGTGCACAGGGAGACGTCGACCGCCCCGTCGGTCACCGTGAGGTCGGGGTAGTGGCGGGCGGCCCCGGCCGCTTCCGCGACGGCGACGGCAAACGCCGCGCCCGCGCTGAAATCCGTGATCCGGTACCGCGCGTGCAGCGCCTGGGCGAGCTTGCGCCAGTCGTCGAGCCCTGCGTCGAGAATCTGCTGCGTGCTGAGGTTCTCCATGCACCCACCCTGGCACGGGGCAGCGACAGACCGGCAATGCCCGGCGGCTTCACCCGGTCAGCCGGGGCGACGGCGGAACCGCGCCGGCACTCCCGCGGCTAGCGCTCCTGTCCTGGCGGGGGCAGCTCGCCGGGCGCGAGGACCCGTTCCTCGACCGCCTGCTCGACCGCCTCGCCCATGGCGATGCCGGCCAGCTTGAGGTCGCCGGCCCGGCGGCCGCGGTACACCGCGAACACCACGATCACGCCGACCGCCAGCCAGCCCAGCACGATGAACGGCGCCAGCGAGACCGGCCATGCGGGCAGCGGGTTGACCGAGTAGTAGACCACGACGATCAGCGCGATGCTCCCGACCGCGGGGACCACGACGTGCTTGAAAACGCTGAACTCGTTCGCGTGCTCCCGCTTGTAGAAGAGGTAGAGCCCGACGTTCGCGACGATGTAGACGAACGCCAGCGCGAACGTGAACCACGTGCCGGTCACGTTGTAGACGTTCGCGACGCCGATGATGAGCGGCAGGATCAAGCCGAGCAGCACGTTGATGCCGGTCTGCGCGAGCACCGCGTTGCTCGGGGTCTGGTACCGGTCATTGATCTTGAGCAGCCACGACGGCAGCGCCTTGGCCCGCGCCATGCCGTACAGGAACCTGGTCGACGCGTTCGTGCACGCGATCGAGACCGCGATCGCGGAGTTGAACAGCGCGAGCAGCACGATCCACCAGGCGCCGCCCCAGAACCGCTGGCCGAGCACGAACGCGGGCAGCTGCGCCGAGCCGGCGAACGTCTTCGCGGCAGGCGCCCCCGAGGTGAGCAGGTTGGTGCCCCAGCCGCTGGTCTGGCCCCAGGAAACCAGCACCAGGAACACGCCCATGATCAGGATCGAGCCCATGACCGCCCGCGGGACGGTGCGCTTCGGGTTGCTGCTCTCCTCCGCGAGCGGCGCGGCCGCGTCCCACCCGGTGATCGCGAAGATCGCGAACACCACGCCGAGGAAGAGCCCGTGCGCGTTGCTGAAGGTCAGCCAGTGGAAGTTCACCCCGCCGGGGCCGGGGCTGGCGAAGCCGTTGACGGCCAGGGCGAACACGATCAGCGCCTCGATGATCCCGAGCACGATCAGCAGGCGGACCGACAACTCGACCCCGCGCCAGCCGGTGTAGCCGACGAACAGGATCAAGAAGATCATGAACCACCACCACTGGAAGTTGATCCCGTACTCCGCCTTCAGCGTCGACTGCAGGGTCGACCCCATGAACGAGCCGACCTGAGCGATCACCACGGGATAGAACAGCAGGTACACCCAGGCGACCAGGAAGCCCCACCGCCCGCCGAGCGACCGCGACACAAACGTGTAGTAGCTCCCGGTCGAGGACAGGTGCCTGCTGAACTGCGACAGCGAATAGCCGAGGAACAGCGCGATGATGAACGCGCCGAAGTACGCCAGGGGCGCGGCGATCCCCGCGTTCAGCACGATGAACGGGATGGTGAACATCCCGGCGATCGCCGGGGCGATGCTGGTGACGGACTGCATCAGCACGCCGGGCAGCGTGATCACGCCCTTCTTCAGGCTCTGGCTGCCGGGCGAGCTCACGCCCGCCGCCGTCGTGGACTCGGCCATGCTGTTGCCTCCTTAATGGGCACTCTTAACGGGCACTGCTCCGCTTCAGCTGCCGTGCAGGGCCGGCTGCACGAACTCCTCAAACGCTTGCTCGGGTTTGGCTGACTCGTGCACGACCGCGCGGATCGCGCGGATCATGGCGACCGGGTGGTCGCTCTGGAAGATGTTGCGGCCCATGTCGACGCCGGCCGCGCCGCCCTCGATCGCGTGGTACGCCATGGCCAGCGCGTCCAGCTCGGGCAGCTTCTTGCCGCCCGCCATCACCACCGGCACCGGGCAGGCCGAGGTCACGGTGTCGAAGCCCTCGGCGCAGTAGTAGGTCTTCACCACGTGCGCGCCGAGCTCGGCGCAGATCCGCACCGCCAGGCGCAGGTAGCGGGCGTCGCGGGTGAGCTCACGGCCCACCGCGGTGACCGCGAGCACCGGGACGCCGGCCCGCTGCCCCTGGTCGACCAGGCGGGTCATGTTGTGCACCGACTGGGTCTCGTGCTCGCCGCCGATGAAGACCTGCACGGCGACCGCAGCGGCGTCCAGCCGGGTGGCATCCTCCATCGCCACGGCGATCTGCTCGTCGGACAGATCCTTCAGGATGCTCGGCCCGCCGCTGGCGCGCAGCACGATCGGCGTGCCGGCGGCCGGGGGGATGGTCGAGCGCACCATGCCCCGGGTGGTCATCAGCGCGTCGGCGAACGGCAGCAGCGGCACGATCGACAGGTCCACCCGTTCCAGGCCGGTCGTCGGTCCCTGGAAATAGCCATGGTCGATGGCGAGCATGACGGTGCGGCTGGTGGCGGGACGGAAGATCCGCGCCAGCCTGCTCTGCATCCCCCAGTCCAGCGCCCCGGCGCCCTTGAGCTGGTTCACCTGCGGCCGCGCGGGCACCTGGGGCTGGAACCGCGCGCCGTCGGTGAGGTCGTCGTTGTCGGCCATGATCATGTCCTCCCGGGTTGTGCCAGCGCGCCGGCCCTGTCGAAGACCTCCGGGTTGGCCACGGCGGCCGGGCGCCGCCCGGCCAGCACCGCGGCCACCGCGGCCGCCGCCTGGCGGGCCCCGCGGTCCAGGGTCTCCGTGGTCGCGCCGCCGATGTGCGGGGTGATGAACACCTGCGGCAGGTCCAGCAGCGGATGCCGCGCGCCGCGCGCGGGGCGCTCCACCACGTCCAGCGCGGCGCCCGCCAGGTGCCCCGAGCGCACCGCGTCCGCAAGCGCGTCCTCGTCCACCAGCGACTCGCGCGCGGTGTTGATGAAGCTGGCGCCGGGCTTCATCAGCGCGAACGCGGCCGCGGAGAACATGTGCCGGTTCTCGGCGGTGGCCCGGGCATGCACCGAGACCAGGTCGGCCCCGGTGAGCACCTGGTCCAGGCTGGCCAGGCGCACGCCGTGCGGCACGACCGCCGGGGGCACCGGGTCGTGCGCCAGCACGTCAAAGCCCAGCGCGAGCGCGCGCGTCGCGACGTTCCGCCCGACGTGACCCAGGCCGACCAGGCCGAGCACGGTGCCGGGCGCCTCACGGCCGAAAAACTCCGCGCCCTCGTAGCTCGACTCCGCCACGGTGCCGCCGTCGGCGATGTACCGGCTCGCCCGCGGCACGCCGCGGATCAGCATCAGCGCGAACGCGATGGTCAGCTCCGCGACCGCCTCGGCGTTCTTGCCGGGCGTGATGGCCACCGGGATGCCGCGCTCGGTGGCGGCCACGACGTCCACGTTGACCGGGCCGCCGCGAGCACAGCACAC
>Ga0335075_10000827_pt1 | contig 52236 bp, 50 predicted proteins | sample Lox_Sample_24_FD_206723 | JGI IMG/M metagenome (GOLD analysis project Ga0335075, IMG submission 206723) | Soil microbial communities from Loxahatchee National Wildlife Refuge, Florida, United States - Lox_Sample_2.4 | ecosystem: Environmental > Terrestrial > Soil > Wetlands | place: USA... | reverse complement strand
AGTCGAGCGCGCGCTCGTCAGGCCGTCGCCGCGGCGCCGCGCTCGCGCCAGCCCCGCAGGCAGTCGAGCGCGCGCTCGTCAGGCCGTCGCCGCGGCGCCGCGCTCGCGCCAGCCCCGCAAGTAGTCGAGCGCGCCGCCGATCACGCGGTCGATGAACGTGTCGCGGTCGTTGGCGTGCGGAAGCGGACTGTCGGGGACGTCCACTTCGAGAAACTCGCACAGCGGCTCCCAGCCTTCGCCCACCTCCCACACGAGCAGCCGGTCGGGCGGCAGCGCACGCTTGACCGCGTCTGTGTGCGCGAGCATCTGCTCGATCATCTGCTCCGGGCGCTCCCAGCCCGCGGCGAACGTCCCCTGCGGGCCCCAGAACATGCGATCGACGAGCTCCATGTAGCGCTTCCAGCGTGGGTCGGCCAGCGTGCGCGCGCGCGCCAGCAGCGCCATCAGCGACTCGCCGTGGGACATCTCGACGATCGTGTCGCGGAAGCTGCGCTCCCACGACACCGGGTCGCGGACGCTCAGCAGCACCTTCGCGTCGGGGTAGTAGTTGGCCAGCTGTCGATAGAAGTAGCCGCCGGGCCAGTCTACGCTCGAACGGTGGCCCGCGAACACCTGCTCCCACGGCTCCTGTCCGTCGAGCGCCTGCGTCCACGGCTCGACCTGGTCGAGGTCGGCGATCACGTTGACCCAGTGGTAGCAGGGGCCGAGACCCAGCTCCTCGAGCGCCAGCTTCTGCGTGAGCGTGCCCGTACGCGGCAAGCCGGCCCCGATCAACTGCAACCCGTTCGACCCTGTGTTTTGGCCCATCTGTCGCTTCTCCCCTCGGAAATGTCCGTGCTATCGCAGCAGATCGCCGTGCAAGGACGCGAAGAAGTCGATAAGAACCCGCATCCCGTGCCCTGCGACCGCGTTTAACACCGAATATCGTGTTTTAGACCTCAGCTGGACCGCCCGGGAGCGGGCACCCAACGCCCAATCAAGGAGTCTCCACTGTGCTCAACGGACTGTACGGCAGCGAGGAAGGCTATCGCGGCAACGCAATCACCGCGCTGCCCGGCCAGCGCATCCCAGCGCCGCGACGCCTGCGCCGCGACCCGCGCACCCGCCGCGCGGGCACGCGCATCGCGGCGCTCGCGCTCTCCCACTCGGACACCGTGCTCACGCAAGCACAGGTGCTCGAGCGCCTCGGGCTCGCCGGCGATGAGTTCGCCGAGCGCATCTTCGCGCGCAGCGGCGTCGAGCGCCGCCACCTGAACCTCGAGCCGGACTTCCTCGAGCGCACGCTGCAAGAGCGTGCCAGCCAGGTCGAGCACGAACTGCTGGGCCACGCGGTCGACGCGATCGACGCGCTCGAGCTCGATCCGAGCGAGATCGGCACGGTGTTCAGCGCGAGCCTCTACTCGCTCGGCGTGCCGTCGCTCGCGCACCGCCTGGTCGAGCACTACGAGCTCGAGCCCACGACCGACAAGTACCACGTGACCGCCGTCGGCTGCGCGAGCGGCGTACCGCTCATGCGCCTCGCGGCACAAACCCTGCACGAGCACCCCGACAAGCACACGCTGGTCGTCGCCGCGGAGAGCATGAGCAGCATCCTCACGCCCGCCACGCCGCGGGACCCGAAGGCCAAGACCGTCGGCGCCGCGATCTTCGGCGACGGCTGCGCCGCCGCGCTCCTGTCTCGCAGCCTGGACGCCGACGGCCCCGTGATCCTCGCCTCGCAGGTCCACCAGATCGGCTCCTCACTCGGCGCTGTCAGGCTCGAGCTCTCCGACGAGCACAGCTACCTGCACCTCGCGCGCGAGCTCCCCGACCTCGCCGCCGCGGGCCTGCCGGGCGTCGTCAGCCGCTTTCTCGACCGTCACGGGCTGCGCCGCTCGGACATCGACCACTGGATCGTGCACCCCGGCGGCAGGCGCATTATCGAGAACGTCCAGATTGCGCTCGAGCTCTCCCACGAGGACCTCGCCACGAGCTGGGACGCGCTCGCCGACCACGGCAACATCGGCACGCCGTCGATCCTGTACGTGCTCAACGACACGCTCGAGCGCCATCAGCCCGAGCCGGGGCAGTACGGTCTGATGGTCACGATCGGCCCCGGCGTGACCGCCGGGCTGATGCTGCTCGGCTGGTAGCCGACCGCCGGCTCGACAGTCTCGTCCGCCCAGCCGCCGCAACGCACTGCGGCGCGAACGCCGGGACGCGAACACGACCGCCGACTCAACAGTCCGTCCGCCCAGCCGCCGCAACGCACTGCGGCGCGAACGCCAGGGCGCGAACACGACCGCCGACTCAACAGTCCGTCCGCCCAGCCGCCGCAGCGCACTGCGGCGCGAACGCCGGGGCGCGAACACGACCGCCGGCTCGACAGTCTCGTCCGCCCAGCCGCCGCAACGCACTGCGGCGCGAACGCCGGGGCGCGGACGTTCTCGGCTGGGCCCAGCGAGAGCGCGTGGCTACGCTCTTGCCGTGCGCACCGCCGCGATCCTGCCCGTCAAGAGCTTCACCCGCGCCAAGCAGCGCCTGAGCTCGACCGTCGCCGACGCGCTGCGGCGCGAGCTCGCCGCCGCGATGGTCCTCGACGTGCTCGCCGCGCTCGCTCGCACGGACGCGATCGAGCGCACCATCGTCGTCACCCGCGAGCAGCACGTCGTGCCCCACGCACGCGAGCACGGCGCGATCCTCATCGAGGATCAGGCCGAGGCCGGCCAGTCGGCAGCCGTCACGCTCGGCGTGCACCGCGCCCTCGGCGAGGGCTTCGAGCGGGTGCTGTGCGTGCCCGGCGACTGCCCCGCGCTCGATCCCGCAGAGCTCGACGCGCTGCTCGGCGCACCAGCCCGCGCCGGCTCTCGCGACCGCGAGCGCCCGGCGCAGGTCGGCGCACCAGCCCGCGCCGGCTCTCGCGACCGCGAGCGCCCGGCGCAGGTCGTGATCATCCCCGACCGTCACGGGACCGGCACCAACGGTCTGCTGCTGTCGCCTCCGCAGGCGATCGCGCCGAGCTTCGGCCCGGACAGCTGCGAGCGCCACCGCGCGCTCGCGCGCGCCGCCGGCATCGCCTGCCGCATCGAGCGCCTGCCCTCGCTGCTGCTCGACATCGACACGCGCGCCGACCTCGACGCGCTGCGCGCGCGCCTGTCGGGACACCGCGCCGGGGCGCTTCGCACCCGGGCGCTGCTCGGGCAGCCCGAACGCTCGCTCCCCCTCTCCATCAACACCCCCGCCTGAGCGTCCCGTCATGAGCGGCCTCTCCGCACGCCCCGTGAGCGGCATCCCGGAGGTGCGCGCCGGCGATGACCTCGCGCAGCTGATCCTCGCCGCGCTCGGCGAGCAGCCGCTGCGCGACGGCCACGTCGTCGCGGTCGCGCACAAGGCCGTCTCCAAGGCCGAGGGCGCGGTCATAGCACTCGCCGGGGTGCGTCCGAGCGCGCGCGCGATCGAGCTCGCGCGCCAGCCCGCGCTCGTGCCCGGCGCCGGCGAGGATCCCCGCGCCGCGCACTGCCAGCAGCAGAAGGACCCGCGCGCCGTCCAGGTCGTGCTCGACCAATCCGCGGAGGTGCTGCGCGCCGACCGCGGCGTGCTCGTGTGCCGCACCCACCACGGCTACGTCTGCGCCAACGCCGGCGTCGACGCGTCCAACGCCCGGGAGCCCGACACGGTCATCGTGCTGCCGCGCGACCCCGACGCTTCCGCGCGGCGCATCCGCGCCCAGCTGTGCGAGCGCAGCGGCGCGAACGTCGCCGTGCTCGTCAGCGACAGCTTCGGGCGCGCCTGGCGCCACGGACAGCTCGACGTCGCCATCGGCCTCGCCGGCATGCAGCCGCTCGACGACTGGCGCGGGCGCACCGACGCCTCGGGCAGGCACCTGCAAGCCACGTGGCTCGCCGTCGCCGACGCCGCCGCCGCGAGCGCCGAGCTCGCTCGCGCGAAGGACTCGCGCGAGCCCGTCGTCATCCTCGACGGCCTGCAGCGCTACGTCACCCGCGAGGACGGGCCGGGCGCCGCCGCGCTGCTGCGCCCACCCGACGAGGACATGTTCCGCTGAGCTCGCGCCCCCGGCGCGGCCCCGCCGTAGATCACACCGGCGGCGCGCAGCGCGCGGCGCTCAGCTCGAGCAGCAGCGCGCGCATCTCCTGCACGCGCTCCGCGCCGTACCGCCGCGCCCATTCTCGCTCGATCTCCGCGATGATCTCGAACGCCGCCGCCTGCGCGTCGCTCCCGCGCTCGGTCAAGCGGATGATCTTCGCGCGCCCGTCGCTCGGGTCACGCGCACGCTCGGCATAGCCGAGCCGTTCCAGGTCGCTCACCGCCTCCCCCACCCCCTGCTTGGTCATCTCCGCGCGCTCGGCCAGGTCGGTCAGACGCAGCCCATCCGGCTCGATGTTGCTGAACACGCAGCCGTGCGCCCGGCGCACGTCCCCGTAGCCCGCCTGCTCCATACGCGTTTGCACGTCGTCGACAAGCCCGTTCGCCACGCTAAACAGCAGCGCCAGGAGATCCTCGCGGCGGCGCCCCGCGCCCGGCGTCGCCTGCGCGGGGGCCGGCCCGGGGGCCGGCGAGGGCGACGGCGAGGGCGAGGGCGCGCCGAGCGTCGTCCGCGAGGCGGCGGTAGGAGCTGGGGTCGTGGTCGCCATTTAGTCCGGGGGTTTGATAAGGTCACTTGATCAACATGGCTTACAAAGCTACCTGACCATTTTAGCCGCACGATCGGAGGCCGTCAATGACTCGCAAATGGTGGACCCTCGCAGCCGTGGTAATCGCCACGTTCATGCTGCTTCTCGACATCACCGTCGTCAACACCGCCCTGCCGCGGCTCGAGCACAGCCTCGGCGCCAGCTTCACCGACCTGCAGTGGGTGATCGACGTGTACTCGCTCGCGCTCGCCACGATCGTGCTCACCGCGGGCTCGCTCGCCGACCGGCTCGGGCGCAAGCGCTCGTTCCTCGCCGGCCTGCTCGTGTTCTCCTCCGCGTCGCTCGCCTGCGCGCTGGCGCCGAGCGCGAGCTTCCTGATCGCGGCGCGCGCCGTGCAAGGGATCGGCGGCGCGATCATGTTCGCGCTATCGCTGGCGCTCGTCGCCCAAGAGTTCCCCAGCGGTCGCGAGCGCGGGACGGCGATGGGCATCTACGGCGCGACGATCGGCGTCGCGGTCGCGATCGGGCCGCTCGTCGGCGGCGCGCTCACCCAGTCGCTCGGCTGGCAGTCCGTCTTCCTCCTGAACGTGCCGATCGGCCTCGTCGCGATCGCGATCACCGCCACGCGGGTCGCCGAGTCGCGCGACCCGCACGCCACGCGCGCCGACTGGCCGGGCGTCGCGACGTTCACGAGCGCGCTGTTCATGCTCGTGTTCGCGCTGCTGCGCGGCAACGCGATCGGCTGGGGCAGCGCGCCGATCCTCGCGCTGCTGACCGGCGCCGCGGCGCTGCTCGGCGCGTTCATCGCGATCGAGCGCGCCTCGTCGCACCCGATGCTGCCGCTCGAGCTGTTCGCCAACCGCGCGTTCACCGGCGTGCAGATCGCGGCGTTCGCGATCAGCGCCTCGCTGTTCGCGCTGTTCCTGTACCTCACCCTGTACCTGCAGCAGTTCCTCGGCAACTCGCCGCTCGGCGCCGGCGAGCGCTACCTGCCGCTCACGATCGTCACGTTCGTGATCGCCGCGCTGTCCGCCGCGTGGGTCTCGCGCGTGGCCGCGCGCGCGCAGCTCGGCGCCGGGCTGACGCTCGCCGGGCTCGGGCTGATCCTGATGTCCGGCCTGCGCGTCGGCGACGGTTGGACCGCGCTGCTGCCTGGCCTGATCGTCGCCGGCGTCGGCGTCGGGATCGTCAACACGGTGATCGCCGACGTCGCCCTCAGCGTCGTGCCCAAGGAGCGCAGCGGCATGGCCGCCGGCATCAACGACACCTTCCGCCAGCTCGGCATAGTCGTCGGAGTCGCCGCGTGGGGCGCGCTGTTCACCGCGCACGGCGCCGCCAAGGCCGTCTCGCAGGCGCCCGCGGCCAGCGGGCACGGGCGCCAGCTGATCGAAGCCGTGTCCGGCGGCAGGCTGCACGACGCGCTCGCAGCGCTGCCCGCCGCCATCCGCGGCGCCGTCGGCCACGCCGCGCGCGCCGGCTTCCTCTCCGGCCTCGACCAGGTGCTGCTGCTCGGCGGCGTGCTCGCGTTGCTCGGCGCGATCGCCGCCGCGCTGCTCGTGCGCGAGCGCGAGATCGAACGCGAGGTCGCCGATCGAGCGACCACGGTCGTGGGCGTCGCGGCGTAGCGCGTGGGCGTCGCGGCGTAGCGCATGGGCGTCGCGGCGTAGCGCATGGGCGTGACGGTGTGGCGCGTGGGCGTGGGCGTGGGCGGCGTGGCGCGTGAGCGGGGCGAGCGTGAGCGCCTATACGGCCAGCGGCAGCTCGCGCGCCGCGGCGGGCGAGGACGTCACCGGGTAGCGGCGCCTGATCGCGTACAGCGTCGTGCGCTCCGCCGCCGGGCGCCCGGCTGCGTGGGCCGCGGCGATCAGCTGGCGGGGCTCCAGGCGCGTGCCGTGGTAGCTGCCAGCCAGCCGGCTGATCGACTCCTCCATGAGCGTGCCGCCGAGATCGTTGACGCCCCAGCGCAACGACTCGCTGGCGGCGTCCAGGCCCATCTTCACCCACGAGGCCTGCACGCTCGCCACCGTGCGCCCGAGCGCCAGGCGGAAGACGGCCGTGTGCTTGAGGTTCTCCTCGCGCGAGATCTCCTCGACCCCGTGGGTCCGTCCGAGCAGCGTCTGGAAGGGGATGAACGACAGCGGCACGAACTCCGTGATCCCGCCGGTGCGCTCCTGCAGCTCGCGCACCACGCGCATGTGCTCGGCGAGCTCCCACGGCTCCTCGATGTGGCCGAACATGACCGTCGCGGTCGAACGCAGGCCGGCGGCGTGCGAGGCCTCGATGATCTGGACCCAGCGCGCGACCGGCAGCTTGTTCGGCGAGATCCGCTCGCGCACGCCGTCGTGCAGCACCTCGGCGGCGGTGCCCGGCGTCGAGCCCAGGCCGGCGTCCTTCAAGCGCGCGAACACCTCCGCGACGGGCAGGGCGGAGATGTCGCACATGTGCGCGATCTCCATCGGGCTGTACGCGTGCAGGTGCACGTCGGAGCCCGCCCGCCGCGCGGTGTCCTTGGCCAGGCGCAGCCAGCCGAGGTAGTCCTCGAGCCGCCAGTCGGGGTGGATGCCCGACTGGATGCACAGCTCGGTGGCGCCGAACGCGAGCGCCTCGTGGACGCGGCGGACGAAGTCCCGCTCGTCGTGCTCGTACGCGTCGGGCGAGCGCTTGCCCTGGCCGAAGCCACAGAACGCGCAGCCGACGGTGCAGATGTTGGAGATGTTGATGTTGCGGTTGACCACGAACGTCACCGTCTCCCCCGCGAGCTCGGCGCGCAGCTCATCGGCCGCCTGGCGCATCTCCTCGATCGCCTCCGGACGCGTCTCGGCGAACATCGCCGTGAGCTCCTGCGCGCCCAGCGCCCGCCCCTCGCGCGCTCGCGCCACGGCGCCGGCGAGCAGGTCCGCTCTGATCGGCGGGACGCCGCTCGCCGCCGGGTCGGTGCGGGTCGGCGGGCCTCCGGACCCGCGGCGCGGGATGAAGCTCCAGTAGCGGGCCTTGATCGTGTCCATAACCCCGCGCGAGATCCACTCGGGATCGATGTACTGCGGGTACACGCACAGCCGCTCGCTCAGCGCGACGCCGTCCTTCTGGAGCTGCTTGCGCACCTGATGTGGAGACGGGAACGGATGCTCGGGGGAGATGTGATCGCCGTTGGCGCTCAGACCCCCGAGGTCGCTCGCGCCCGCGGCCACCAGCTCGCCCCACCAGTCGGCGAGGTTGGGTGGGATCTGGATGCCGACGCCGGGCATCAGCCGGCGGGTCTCGGCGATCAGCCGCTTCATGTCCTCGACGCTCACCGCGCACGCCCACTCCGGCAGCGCCAGCTCGGGCCGCGAATCGGCGACGCCCGTGCGCCAGTACGAGCGCGCGGCCGCGTCGGCGATCTGCGCGGGCTCGCGACCGTAGTAGCTCCGGTGCGGGACGAAGTTCTGCAGGATCACCTCCTGGATGTGCCCGTGCGCGGCGTGCAGCGCGGCGATCGCCTCCAGCGACTGCATCCGCTCCTGCTCGCTCTCGCCGATGCCCACGAGGACGCCGCTCGTGAACGGGATCCGCAGCTCGCCCGCCGCGCGGATCGTCTCCAGGCGCCGCGCCGGATGCTTGCTCGGGGAGCCCGCGTGCACCGTCTGCATCAGCCGCTCGGAGATCGACTCGAGCATCAAACCCTGCGAGGCGGTCACCTCGCGCAGCCGCGCGAGGTCGCCGCGCGCGAGCACGCCGAGGTTCGTGTGCGGCAAGAGGCCGCGCTCGAGCGCACGCTCGCACGTCCACACGACGTAGCCGGTGAAGTCCTCGTGGCCGTATGAGCGCAGGCGCGCGGCGAGCACCGGGTTGACCTCGGGACGCTCGCCGGTCAGCACCAGCAGCTCCTTGACGCGCCGGCGCGCCGCCCCGTCGAGGATCTCGAGCACCTCCTCGGGCGCGTACAAATGCGCCCGGTGGGTGGCGAACGAGCAGTACTTGCAGTAGCAGCGACACGTCCGCGACAGCGACAGCGTCAGGTTGCGCGAGAAGGTCACCCTGCGACGCATCCGCATGAGTCTATGACGCCGTTCGCGGTGGCCCCGCGCAGCCGGCCGGCGCGGGGGTCAGGCGGCGCGACGCGCGCGCAGCGCCGCCGCGCGCGCCCGCGCCGGCCGCCGCGCGCTCACGCGTGGGCACCCCGGAGCTGGGCCTGCAGGAACGCCAGCACCGCCTGCTCGACGCCCTGCGGGTCGTCCTGGAAGGGCCAGTGGCCGCTGTCGGGCAGGATCACGACGTCGCGCACGTCGAAGAACTCGCGCTGGCGCTCGGCGTAGCGGACGCCGATGAACGGGTCCTTCGCGCCCCACACTACGAGCGCGGGCTTGTGCAGGGCGCTGATCGCCGGCGCGAGCTGCGCGGCTGTGGCGCCCGGGTCGGGCGTGGCGCGATACAGCTTGAGCACCGTGCGGCGCGTGGCGCGGTCGTAGTCGTCGTACATCTTCTCGACGAACTGCGCCGGCAGCCCCTTGGGGTTGGCGCGCGCCATCGCGCGGCGCCAGGCCGCGCGCGGGATCCACGCCTGGACGAGCTCGCCGAGCAGCGGCGTGCGCCAGCGTTTGGCCATCGAGTGCCACTCATAGCCGGGCATGATGCCGACGTTGATCAGGACCACGCTCGCCCACGCGTCCGGGTGCTGCAGGCCCCACAGCAGCCCGAACGGGCCGCCGAAATCGTGCAGCACGAGGTGCACGCGCTCGATCGCGAGCTCGTCGAGCGCGCCCTGGATGAACCGCGCGTAGCCGGACACCTGGTAGTCGAACGAGCGTGGCTTGTCGGCCTGCCCGAAGCCGGGCATGTCGAACGCCACGGCGCGCGCGAACGCGCCGGTCGCGTCCACGAGCGCGCTCCAGTCGCTGCCGGAGCCGGGGTTGCCGTGCACGAACACGACCGCCTCGCGCGCGTCCTCGGGGCCCGCCTGGATGACCGGCGAGCGCAGGCCTCCGACCACGATCTGTCCTCGGCGCGCCATCACGCGCTCCCGGTTTGCACGGCGCGCGTGCCGCCGCCGTGGCGCTCGGAGCCGAGCAGGCCGCGCGCGTGCACGAGCGTGGCCCGCGGCAGCGCGGTCGCGAACATGCGCGCGGGCCCGATGCAGCGCGTGCCGAACGCCTCGAAGGTCCTGCCCAGGCGCTCGTCGCCGCTGGCGGCCGCCGAGAACAGGAAGCGCTCGCCGGGATTCAGCTTGCGGGCGCCCGCGTAGTCGTAGATCATCGCCGCGTGCCCGCGCAGGCGCCGGGCGTGGCGGCGCCGGTAACGCCGCAGTCCACGTTCGAGCGCGCCCGCGCGCGCGCGCTCGGGCCCGGCGAGCGCCGGGCCGACGCTGTCCGCGAGCCATTCGGCCGACTGCAGCGCCCAGCCACAGCCGACGCCCCACAGCGGGTCGATCGCGAGCGCGGCGTCGCCGACGAGCGCGAGCCCGGGCGCGCCGACCGCGTGGGCGACGTTGGTCATGTCGAGCTTGCCCTGGACCGGCGCCAGCAGACGCGAGGCGCGGATCGGCGGCGCCTCGGGCACGCCCGCGACGAACTCGACCAGCGCCTTCTCCGGGTCGGCGCGGAACTCGTCGAGCCGGTCCATGCGCGGCATCGCCGCGTAGAACGTGAGCCCGCCGTCGGTCGGAAACGCCGCGGCCATTTCCGGATCGAGCAGCCACAGCGAGGCGTCCGGGTGATGCGCGGGCGCCGGGCCTTCGAAGTAGCCGCCGTAGGCGAAGCGGCGATGGCGCACGGACTTCGTGCGCACGCCCGCGAGCTTGGCCACGCGCGAGCCGCGTCCGTCGGCGCCGACGACGAGCGGCGCGCGCAGCGTCACGCTCTCCCCGCCCGCGGCGCGCGCGCGCACGCCGCACACCGCCTCGCCGTCGCGCATGAGCTCCTCGGCGCTGTGCCCGAGGAGCAGGTCGACGCCGTCGGTGCCGGCGGCGGTCTCGCGGATCAGCGGGTCGAGATGCTCGCGGCGCATGTTCACGCCGCTCGGCACCGCGCTCTTGGCCGGCGGTTCGATCCAGCCCCAGCGCGTCCACAGGCGCGCGCGCGAGCGCAGCGCGCCGGCCGCGAGCATCGGCTCGAGCAGGCCGAGGCGCTGCAGCGTGCCGACCGCCGAGGCCTGCAGGTAGTGGCTGCAGATCCGCTTGTACGCGGCGGGGTCGGGGCGCTGCTCGAGCAGCGCCACGCGCGCGCCGGCGCGGGCGAGCATGATCGCGGCCGTGCAGCCCGCGAGGCTCGCCCCCACGATCGCCGCGTCGTAATCCGAGGTCGTGGTGACGGATGCCGCTGCGCCACCCGCATAGTCTGAATCGGGCATGTCTGGAAGCTCCTTGGCTCGCATGGCCGCCGCCGGCGCAACCGGGAGCGCCGGCTACAGTTCGAGACGAACTATACAGATCGAATGATGAAAAGCAACAAGGCCATCCGCCTCACGAGCACCTCCTACGCGGTGCTGAGCCTGCTCGACCTGCTCGGCGAGGCGACGCCGTATGACCTCAAGCGCGTGCTGGAGGCCTCGGTGGAGAACTTCTGGCCGGTCCCGCACACGACCTTCTACGAGGAGCCCTCGCGCCTGGCCGGCGCCGGCTACCTGTCGGTGCGCCAGGAGCGCGTCGGGCGCCGGCGCAAGCGCTACGCGCTCACCGATGCCGGGCGAGCAGCGCTGCGCGAGTGGGCGGACTCGGCCGAGACCGCGCCGCCGCAGCTGCGCGACGAGGGGATGCTGAAGATCTTCGCGGGCGCCGACCCGCGCCCGATCCTCGAGGGCCGGGCGCGCTGGCAGCGCGCCAAGCTCGCCGAGCTCGAGGGCTATCTGCAGGCGCTGCAGGCCGGCCGGGACGGCCCGCGCGAGGACAAGTGGCGCGGCGCGGAAGCGACGCTGATCGCCGGCATCGCCTATCACCGCCAGCTGCTCGAGCAGATCGATCGCTATCTGGCGCAGGACGGCGACGGGGCTGCACAGGCCGAGCGGGACTCTTGAGCGCGCTCCGGGGTCGCATGCGGCCCCGGCGAGGAGCCACACGTGACGGGGCGATCGATAAGTTGATCCTCGCGGCCCACACCACCGGAAGCACCTCTGACCAGAAGGAGACACGAGCGACATGAGCGAGAGCGTCAGCGAGAGCGAGAACCCGGCGATCCCGAGCCCGACTCCGGCGGCTCACCGTCCACGCACCAACCACGACTGGTGGCCGGACCAGCTCGACCTGGGCGTCCTGCACCGGCACTCGCCCCTGTCGGACCCGATGGGGCCCGACTTCGACTACGCCAAGGAGCTCGCGACGCTCGACGTCGAGCAGCTGCGCCGCGACCTGGTCGAGCTGATGAGCGACTCGCAGGAGTGGTGGCCGGCCGACTACGGCCACTACGGGCCCCTGTTCATCCGCATGAGCTGGCACGCCGCCGGCACCTACCGGATCGCCGACGGGCGCGGCGGCGGCGGCGAGGGCGCGCAGCGCTTCGCGCCGCTGAACAGCTGGCCGGACAACGCCAGCCTGGACAAGGCGCGGCGGCTTTTGTGGCCGGTCAAGCGCAAGTACGGGCGCAAGCTCTCGTGGGCCGACCTGCTCGTCTTCGCCGGCAACGTGGCGATGGAATCGATGGGCTTTCAGACGTTCGGCTTCGGCTTCGGGCGCGAGGACATCTGGGAGCCCGACGAGATCTTCTGGGGCCCCGAGGACGCGTGGCTCGGCGACGAGCGCTACAGCGGCGAGCGCGAGCTCGCGGGGCCGCTCGGCGCGGTCCAGATGGGTCTCATCTACGTCAACCCCGAGGGGCCGAACGGCAACCCCGACCCGGCCGCCGCCGCGAGGGACATCCGCGAGACCTTCGCGCGCATGGCCATGAACGACGAGGAGACCGTCGCGCTGATCGTCGGCGGCCACACCTTCGGCAAGACCCACGGCGCGGTCGATCCCGCCACGGTCGGCCCCGAGCCCGAGGGCGCGCCGCTCGAGCAGCAGGGCCTCGGCTGGAAGGGCAGCCTGAGCCGCAACGGCGACGGCGTGCGGATGCTCACCGGCGGGCCCGAGGGCGCGTGGACGAGCGAGCCGACCAAGTGGGACGGCGGCTTCCTCGAGAACCTGTTCGCCTACGAGTGGGAGCTGACCGAGAGCCCCGCCGGGGCCAAGCAGTGGACGGCCACGGACCCCGCAGCCCAGGGCACCGTGCCCGACGCCCACGACCCCTCCCAGCGCCACGCGCCGATGATGCTCACGACCGATCTCGCCTTGCGGGCCGACCCGCTCTACGAGCCGATCGCCAGGCGCTTCCACGAGCACCCGGAGCAGCTGGCCGAGGCGTTCGCGAAGGCCTGGTACAAGCTGCTGCACCGCGACATGGGGCCGGTCTCGCGCTACCGCGGCCCGTGGGTCCCGGAGGCGCAGCTGTGGCAGGACCCCGTTCCCGCGGCCGATCACGTGCTGATCGGACCGGTCGACGTCGCGGCGCTGAAGCAGAAGATCCTCGCGTCGGGGCTGCCGGTCTCGCGGCTCGTCGCGACCGCGTGGTCGGCGGCGGCCTCGTTCCGCGCCACCGACAAGCGCGGCGGGGCCAACGGGGCGCGGATCCGGCTTGCGCCCCAGAAGGACTGGGAGGCCAACGAACCGGCCGAGCTCGCGCGCGCGCTGGACGCGCTCGAGCGGATCCGGCAGGACTTCAACGCCTCCCAGCCCGGCTCCAAGAGGGTCTCGCTGGCCGACGTGATCGTGCTCGGCGGGTGCGCGGCCGTCGAGCAGGCGGCGCGGAGCGCCGGCCACGACGTCGCCGTCGCGTTCGCCCCGGGGCGCACGGACGCCTCCCAGGAGCAGACCGACGCGGAGTCCTTCGCCGTGCTCGAGCCGCGCGTGGACGCCTTCCGCAACTACTTCCGGGCGGGAGAGCCGCTGGCGCTCGAGCACGGCCTGCTCGAGCGCGCCTACATGTTGACGCTGACCGCCCCGGAGATGACCGTGCTGATCGGCGGCATGCGCGCCCTGGACGCGAACTTCGGGCAGTCCCCGCACGGCGTCTTCACCGACCGCCCGCAGACGCTCTCCAACGACTTCTTCGCGAACCTGCTCGACATGGGCACCGAGTGGAAGGCTGCCGGCTCGGCCGCGAACGGCTCGGCCGCGGCGAACGGCTCGGCCGGGAACGGCTCGGCCGGGAACGGCTCGGCTCAGAGCGTCTACGAGGGGCGCGACCGCCGCACGGGCGAGCTGCGCTGGACCGCCACCGCGGCCGACCTCGTATTCGGCTCGCACTCGCAGCTGCGGGCCCTCGCCGAGGTGTACGCGAGCGAGGACGCGAGCGAGAAGTTCGTGCGCGACTTCGCCGCCGCCTGGGAGAAGGTCATGAACCTCGACCGCTTCGACCTGGCCTGAGCCGGGCGCCGCCGCGGGTCGTGCCGGCGCTCGTCTACCTCGCCCGTCACGGGCAGACCGCGTACAACCGCGAGGGCCGCTTCCAGGGCCAGCAGGCGATCCCGCTCGACGACGTGGGCCGCGAGCAGGCGCGCGAGCTCGCCGAGCGCGCCGTCCCCTACGGCTTTCGCGCGCTGTGGAGCAGCCCGCTGCTGCGCGCCCGCGAAACCGCCGACGTCGTCGGCGCGCGCATCGGCCTCGAGCCGGTCGAGGACGCGCGGCTGATGGAGACCGACTCCGGCGACTGGACCGACCGCAGCTTCGCCGAGGTCATCGCCGAGGCGCCCGAGGCGTTCGCCTCCTTCGCAAACGCAGACGCCGACTTCGCCTTCCCCGGCGGCGAGTCCTTCGCCCAGCAGGAGGTGCGCGTGAGCGCCGCGCTCGACGACGTCGAAGCAGGCGCGCTGCCCGCGCTGGTCGTCTGCCACGGGATGGTCATCCGCGCCGCGCTCGCCGTCCGCGCCGGCGAGCCGCTGGAGCGCATCAAACGCGTGCCCAACGCCGCGCTCGTCCCGCTCGACCCTGCCGCCGCCGAGCGCGCCTCGACCGCTCGCCCGCTCAGCGCAGGATGACGCGGCCGGTGCTCGCGTGCGCGGCGCAGCCCATGCACGAGTCGAGCAGCGTCGCGGCGATGCCCCCGTGCTTGCCGCCGCCGTCGCGAGCGGATCGGCCCAGCTGAACTCGCGCGTGCGCAGCTTCTCCGCGGTGCTTACGTGGCGCCCTCGACGATCGCCGGCAGCGGCTCGGCTGCGCCCGCGGCGGCCAGCGGCCTGCGCACCGCTGGCCCGAGCGCGACGAGCGCGAGCGCCGTCGCCAGGCCGCCGGCGGTCGAGATCAGCCACGCCGCGTGGAAGTCCGAGGCGTGGCCCGTGGCGCTTCCGAGCACCGCCACCAGGACGGCGACGCCGAGCGCAGAGCCGATCTGGCGGCCCATCGTCAGCACGGCGGCGCCCGTCGCGAAGCGCTCGGGCGCGAGCGAGGAGGCGCCGGCTCCGGTGAGCGTCGGGATCACCAGACCCACCCCCGCGCCGCCGATCAGCTGTCCCGGAAGGTAGTCCGAGAGGTACGCGGGCCGATCGCCCGTGTGCGTGATCCACCACAGCGAGCCGCCCGTGAACATCAGCGCGCCGACGAAGCCCGGGATCCGGTAGCCGACGCGCGCGCCCAGGCGCGCGGAGGGCACGCTGAAGCTCGTCGCCATCGCCGGGCCCGGGAACAGCATCAGCCCGGCCGTCAGCACGCTCTCGTGCCACACGCCCGTCAGGAACAGCACGCCCGAGAGCAACATCGCGCCGAAGCCGCAGAAGAACAGCAGCGAGCCAGCGACCGCCAGGCCGAAGCTGCGCACGCGCAGCATCGCCGGGTCCACGATCGGCGCCGCCTGGCGCCCGGAGCGTCGCCAGATCGCCGGCAGCAGCACGAGCGTCACAGCGAGCAGGGCGAGGGTCGACGCCGAGCTCCAGCCCCATTCCTGGCCCTTGACGATCGCCACCACGAGCGCGCCGATCGCGACCGTCAGCGCGCCCGCGCCGAGCACGTCCGGGCGCGCGGCGCCGAGCTCGCGGCGCTCGGACAGCGTGCGCAGCCCGACCAGCAGGCCGGCGAGCCCGACCGGGACGTTCACCAGGAACACCAGCCGCCAGTCGGCCTGCACGAGCACCCCGCCCAGCGGCGGCCCGGCCGCGGCGGCGATCCCCCCGGTCGCCGCCCACATCCCGATCGCGACGTGGCGCTCGTGCGGGGCGAACTCGGGCAGGATCAGACCGAGTGAGGTCGGCAGCATCAGCGCGCCGCCCGCCGCCTGCACGACGCGCGCGCCGATCAGCACGGCGACGGACGGCGCGAGCGCGCACGCGCCGCTCGCCGCCACGAACACCGCCAGCCCGAGCAGGAACACGCGCTTGCGCCCAAACGCGTCCGCCCAGCGGCCGGCGGGCACGAGCAGCGCGGCGAACACGATCGCGTACGCGCTCAGGATCCACGACAGCGAGCTCAGCGACACGCCGTCGAAGTGCCTGGAGATCGCCGGAAACGCGATGTTCACGATGAACAGGTCGAGGCTCGCCATGAACACCCCGACGCACACGATCAGCGCCACCCGCCACTTACGTTGCATGATGAAACGCACCCTAGCACATGGGTTGCACCATGCAACTCACATCGACTATGCTGGGGTGGGATGCTCGGCAACGCCTACGAGAACCAGAACTGCAGCATCGCCGCGGCGCTCGAGGCGATCGGCGAGCGCTGGTCGCTGCTGATCGTCCGCGATCTGTTCCTCGGCCTGCGGCGCTTCGATCAGATCCAGGCGGATCTGGGGATCGCGCGCAACGTGCTGCACGCGCGCCTCACACGGCTGCTCGAGCAGGGCGTGCTCGAGCGGCGCCTCTACCAGGAGCATCCTCCCCGCTACGAATACCGGCTCACCGAGAAGGGGCTCGACCTGTGGCCGACGATCGTCTCGCTGCTGCAGTGGGGCAACCGCTACGCCGCGCCCGACGGGCCACCGGTGCTGCTCGAGCACCGCGGCTGCGGCGGAGCCCTCGACGAGCATCGCGTGTGCGAGGCGTGCGGGGCGAGGCTGTCCGCGCGCGACACCCGCGCGCTGCCGGGGCCCGGCGCCAGCCCGGAGCACCCGCTCGCGCGTCGCACGCGGGCCGAGCAGCTCAAGGCGCTGCCAGCAGGCGCTCGATGAGCTCGGGGCCCTCGCGCGCCATCCGCGAACGCGCGACCACCAGCTCGAAGCCGGCGCGCTCGGCGCGCTCGCGCGCGCTGACGTCGACGTGCGAGTAGAACGCGAGCGTGCGCGCGCCCGCCAGCGCATCCTCCTGCTCGAGGGATTCGAGGATTCGCGCCCCGTCGAGCTCGCCGTCGGTGAGGTCGACCACCAGCACGAGGGCCGGCGCGCCCGCCCGATCGGCCAGGCGCTCCCGCAGGCGCGGCGCGCCGTCGAGCAGCTCGACCTCGTGACCGGCGCTCGCGAGCGCGCCCTGCACGCGCGAGCCGAACAGCAAGTCGCGCGTGAGCGCGAGCACGCGCGCCATCGCTACTGCGCGCGCAGGCGGCGGAATGCTTCGCGCGCGGAGTACGGCCGACCCCACGTCTCGACCACCTCGACGCGGCCGCTGCGCGTCTCGCGCACGACCAGCTCGCCCTCGATGCCGGCTTCGTCGAGCAGGCGCAGCGCGCCGTGGACGGTCGGCGCGGCCGCGGCGTGACCGAAGCTGTGCGCCACGAGCAGGCGCCAGTGCCAGTCGTGATGGGAGTAGGGGCGGGCGTTGCACGTCGCCAGGTACAGCGCCGCCTCGACATAGCGCGACTCCTCGGCGATCCGCATGTCGAGCTCGAGATCGGTCCAGTCCTCGGGCAGCGATTCGACGATCTCCTGGAAGTCCTCGGCGAGGGCCATCGTGGCGAAGCCTAGCGCGGCTATGCTCGAATCAATGGCAGGCGCACACGGCGATACGCTCGCGACGGGGCCCGCGCCGGGCGCGGCGGCGGTCTCCCCCGCTGCGCCGGGCCCGGCCGGCGCCGATGCCCTCGCGCGTCCCCCGGCGGGGACAGCGGAGCACCGCGTCCTGCGCGAGGCTTGCGGGCTGCTCGATCGCTCCGAGCGGGGCAAGCTCGCCTTGACGGGCGGGGGCGCACTGGAGTTCCTGAACGGGCAGGTCAGCAACGAGCTGCTCGGCCTGCGAGCCGGCGAGGGCCGCTACGCGACGTTCCTAACGCACAAGGGCAAGATGCTCGGCGACCTGCGGATCCTCGCCGTCGGCGAGCACCCGGGGGGTGAGCCCGTGGAGCTGCTGCTCGACACCGAGCGCGTGGCGCTGCAGGCGCTGTTCGACATGATCCGCCGCTTCAAGGTCGGCTATGAGATGCAGCTGCACAAGCGCACGCGCGAGCTTGGCCTGCTGTCTCTGATCGGCCCGCAGGCGGGCGCGACCGCGGCAAGCGCCGCGGTCGGGCTCGAGCGCCTGGACGCGGCCGAGCACGCGAACCGTCGCGTGCGGATCGACGGCACGAGCGCACTGGCGGTCCGCACCGACGTGGGGGTCGACCTGCTGTGCGAGGCCGCCGACACCGACGGCCTGGCGGCGGCGCTGGGCGAGCACGGCGCCGTGCGGGTGTCCGAGGAGGCCGCCGAGTGCCTGCGCGTCGAGCGCGGGCGCCCGCGCTACGGGATCGACCTCGATGACACGGTCATCCCCCAGGAGGCGGGGTTGAACGAGCGCGCGGTGAGCTTCACGAAGGGCTGCTACGTGGGCCAGGAGACGGTCGCGCGCCTGTTCTACAAGGGCAAGCCGAACCGTCACCTGCGCGGTCTGCGCCTGTCGCAGCCGGCGCACACCGGCGAACAGCTGGCGCTCGGAGAGCGCGCGGTCGGGCGGATCGGCAGCGCCGTCCTCTCCCCCACGCTCGGCCCGATCGCGCTCGCGCTCGTGCGACGCGAGGCCGAGCCGGGCGCCGTGGTGAGCGTCGGTGAGCAGCGCGCGAGCGCGCGCGTGCTCGCGCTGCCGTTCGTGAGCGACTGACGCGCTGCGCGTCCGCCCGCCCGGCGCCCGCCGTGAGGGCCGGGCGGCTAACCCTCGTGCGGCGGGTCCTGCCGGGAGCGGCGGTCCTGCCCGGAGCGGTCGTCCTGCCGGGCAGGGTCGTCCTGCCGGGCAGGGTCGTCCTGCCGGGCGCGGCGGTCCTGCCCGGAGCGGCGATCCTGCAGGTGCCTGCGGATGACCGCGTCGTGCGCCCTGACCGCATCGGGGCTGGGCGGAGTGTCGAGCGTGCTGATCACGTTCGGGCCCTTGAGCGGGGCTCGCGTTGGCTCCATGTCCTCGGCGCCCTTGAAGGGGTCGTCTTCATTCATCGCGCTCGTCCTCGGGCGGTATGCCCGACTCTTCAGTGTAGGCCTGCCACTGTTCACCCAGCAGGTCGAGCAGCTGGCTGGCGAGCAGCGGCGAGAACGAGACCCGCGAGACCACCATCCCCTGCTGGCCCTGTGGCCCGATGCGCATGAAGTCGAGCGTGAACTCGTGCGGCGTGCGCGCGATCGCCGCCGCGTTCGCCCACTTGCCGGCGAACTCCTCGGGCGGCATCATGATGTTCGGACCCTGCTCGGGCGGGCTTTGATCGGGATCGTCGGGCTGCTCGCGATCGGGCACTTGTCGAGCACACTAGCGCGATGCGGCGTGCCCCGCACGGCCTTGGCCACCCGTTACGATCTCGTGTCTGCGAGCCGCACATGGGACCCGCGCGCGCAAGACTGGGCGGTGATGCGCGCGTTGTTCGTCGGCGACGTAGTTGGGCCCCGCGCCGTCGAGTGGCTCGCCGCGCGCCTGCCGAGCTTGCGCCGGGAGCACGGCGTCGACCTGGCGATCGTCGACGCCGAGAACTGCGCGGCGGACGGTGCGAGCATGAGCGTGGCGGGCGTCGAGGCGCTCCTGGCGGCCGGCGCCGACGTGATCACGGGCGGCAACCACGCCTTCGAAGGAGCCGAGATGCACGCGGTCCTCGACCACGAGCGCGTCCTGCGTCCGCTGAACGTCGCGGGCGCGGCACCCGGGCGAGGCACGCTGACATTGCAAGCGGCGGGCGAGGAGGTCCGCGTGGTGGTGCTCGCCGACCGTCTCGCGCTCGAGGACGCACCGTCCTTCGCGCAGATGACGCTCGCGCCGTACGCTGCGTGGGCGGCGCTGCCCGCGAGCTCGACCACGATCGTCGAGATGCACGCGCTGTCGGTGGCGGCCAAGCAGTCGCTGGCCTTCGCGCTCGACGGACAGGTCGCGGCGGTGCTCGGCACCCACACGCATGAGCCGACGATCGATCTGCACCTGCTCGCAGGCGGCACGGCGCTCGTGAGCGACGTGGGCATGACGGGCGCGCGCGGCGGCGTTCAGGGCATGGACCCGCGGGCGTTCATCGCGCACGCCCGCGGCGCGCCCCCGCAGCAGACCCCACGCGTGCGCCCGGGCGACGGCGAGATCGTCCTCGGCGCGATCCTGCTCGATATCGAGAACGGGCGGACGCGCGCGCTCGTGCGGCTGTGAGCGCGGCCGTGACGCTCGCGCGCGCCGGCGCCCGCCCGCGAGCCGCTGCGGCTGTTTCGCACGCTCGGCCGACGCGCCGGGCGTCGAGCTCGAGCCGTGGGCGGCGCGCTCTCCCGAGGCCCCCGCACCCGAGGGCCCGGAGGGTGCCCCGGTCCAGACGCGCCGCGCGCCGGATCCGTACGCTAGCTGGCGTGCGGACCGCGAGCTGCTCGAGCGCATGATTGCCGCGTCCAACGATGCGCCGGTGGCGGGCGTGAGCGCACCCGCAGTCGAGCGTCCGCTGCTGCTGGCCGTCGATGACGAGCCCGCTGTGCTCGCGGCCGTCGCGCGCGACCTGCGCCGCGGCTTCGGTGAGCACTACCGGGTGATGCGCGCCGGCTCCGGCGCGGAAGCGCTCGAGATCCTGCGCGAGGTGCGCCGGCGCGGCCAGCCGGTCGCGCTGCTGATCGCCGACCAGCGCATGCCCGGCATGGCCGGCACCGACTACCTGGCCGAGGCGCGCCAGCTCGTGCCGGAGGCCAAGCGGGTGCTGCTGACCGCGTACGCCGACACCGAGGCGGCGATCGCCGCGATCAACGAGGTCGCGCTCGACTACTACTTGCTGAAGCCCTGGGACCCGCCCGAGGAGCAGATGTTTCCGGTGGTCGAGGACCTGCTCACGACCTGGGAGTCCGGCACGGCGCTCGAGGCAGGCGGCGTTCGCCTGATCGGCCACCGCTTCTCCAAGGAGTCCCACGACCTCCGCGACTTCCTGGCGCGTAACCGCGTCCCCGCGAGCTGGCTCGAGGTCGAACGCGACGCCGAAGCGCGCGAGCTGCTGACGGTCGCGGGCGTGCAGGAGGACCGACTACCAGTCGCCCTGTTGCCCGACGGCGCGGTGCTCGAGCGTCCGACGGTGCTCGAGCTCGCCGAGCGCCTCGGCGTCACCGCACAACCGGCCTCCGACCACTACGACCTGGTGATCGTCGGTGGTGGGCCGGCCGGGCTCGCGGCGGCAGTGTACGGAGCCTCGGAGGGACTGCGCACGGTGATGGTCGAGCGCGAGGCCCCCGGCGGCCAGGCCGGCCAGTCGAGCCGCATCGAGAACTACCTGGGCTTTCCCGCCGGCCTTTCCGGTTCGGACCTCGCACGCCGCGCCACCGACCAGGCGCGCCGGCTAGGCGCCGAGCTGCTGACGGTCAAAGACGCGACGGCGCTGCGCGTCGAGGGCGCCGGCAGGATCGTCGAGCTCGGCGGCGGCGGCTCGTTGAGCGCCAACTGCGTGCTCGTCGCCTCGGGCGTCTCCTATCGCCAGCTGCAGGCGCCGGGGTTCGCCGAGTTCACCGGCGCCGGGATCTACTACGGCGCCGCGATGACCGAGGCGCGCGCCTGCTCGGATCAGCACGTGGTGGTCATCGGCGGCGCCAACTCCGCGGGGCAAGCCGCGGTGTACTTCTCCGGCTATGCCGCGAGGGTCACGATGCTCGTCCGCGCCGACTCGCTGTCGAGGTCGATGTCTCAGTACCTGATCGAGCAGATCGCCGCGTCGGCGAAGATCGAGGTGCGCACCGGCGCCGAGGCCGTCGCTGCGATCGGCGAGCAGGGACGCCTGCGCGCGCTGCGCGTCCGCAACGCGAACGGCAGCGAGTCGAGCGAACAGGTCGACGCGTGCTTCGTGTTCATCGGCGCCGCGCCCCGCACAGACTGGCTGGAGGATGTCGTCGCCCGTGACGAGCGCGGCTTCGTGCTCGCCGGGCAGGAGGTGCTCGAGCGCGGCTGGCCACTGAGCCGCGACCCGTATGTGCTCGAGACGAGCGTGCCCGGCGTGTTCGTCGCCGGCGACGTGCGCTCGCGCTCGATCAAGCGCGTCGCGAGCGCCGTCGGCGAGGGCTCGATGGCGGTCTCCCTGATCCACGAGTACCTCGCCACGGCGTGAGCCACCCGAGCGTCGAACAGCTGCGCGCGCTCGACCTGTTCGAGGGGCTCGGCGAGCGGGAGCTCGAATCCTGGGCACAGGCGGCCGAGCTGCTCGAGGCCGTGCCCGGCACCGTCGTGGTCGGCCAGGGTCAGACGGCGGCACCCGTCCACCTCGTGCTCGAGGGCGCGCTGCAGGCTCTCACGATCGATCCCCAGGGGCGCGAGGAGCCGATCGGCGAGCACCGAGCGCCGACCTGGATCGGGGCGATCGCGGCCGTCACCGACGGCCCGATCGCAGTGTCGATGCGCGCGCTCGAGCCGACCGTGCTCGCTGCCATAGCAGCCGACACGTTTGCCGAGCTGGCCTTCTCCCAGCGTCCGGTGCTGATGCGCGTGCTGCGCCAGATCCGCCCGGTCGCCAATCGCCTGACCTCGGTCGAGCAGAACCGCGAGCGTCTGGCGGCGCTCGGCACGATGGCCGCGGGGCTCGCGCACGAGCTGAACAACCCGGCGGCGGCGGCCCGCCGCGCCGCGTCCGACCTGGCCGGCGCGCTCGAGGTGCTCAGCTCGACGATCGGCCATTTCGTCGAATCGGGCATCGAGCGCGCCGAGGCGCAGCAGCTCGTCGAGCTCCAGCGCGAGGCGCTCGCCCGCCACTCCGAGCGCGGTGCGCTCGACGCGCTGGGCGCCGCCGACGCCGAAGAGGAGCTGCTCGCACAGCTCGAGCAGCTCGGCGTGCCCCAGGCCTGGCTGCTGGCCGAGCCGCTGGCCTCTGCCGGCCTCGACGAGCAGTGGCTCGCGCGCGTGGCGGCGCTCGCCGGCGCCGCCACCGGCGAGGCGCTGCGCTGGATCGCTGCCTCGCTCGGCGCCCGCGGCCTCGCGAACGAGATCTCCGAGTCGACCGCCCGTATGAGCGAGCTGGTGGGCGCGATCAAGTCCTACTCCTACATGGACCGCGGCGAGGTCGTCGAGGCGGACGTGCACGAAGGCCTCGAGACTACGGTGACCGTGCTCGGCCACAAGCTCAAGCACACCGAGATCCAGATCGTGCGCGAATACGACCGGACGCTGCCGCCGCTGACCATGCACGGCTCGGAGCTGAACCAGGTGTGGACGAACCTGCTCGACAACGCGATCGGCGCGCTCGGCGAGCGGGGGACGATCACGCTGCGCACCCGTCGCGACGGCGCCGCCTTGCTCGTCGACGTCGCCGACGACGGGCCGGGCATCGCCCCCGAGGCGCAGGCGCGGATCTTCGACCCGTTCTTCACCACCAAGGACGTCGGTCAGGGCACGGGGCTCGGGCTGGACGCGGCGCGCCGGATCGTGACCGAGCGCCACCGCGGCACGATCGCCGTAGAGAGCGAGCCTGGCCACACGGTATTCCACGTGCGACTGCCGCTGGGCCGGGACGACCGGGGCCTCGCCCGGGCCGCTGCGCAGCCCGGCTGAGCGCGGCGCTCCGTCAGCGCGCGGTCCGCGACGCCGCCCAGATCGACCGGCACGTAGCCGATCTCATCGATCAGGCCGGCGACCAGGCGCTTGGCCTGCGCGTCATGGCCACACAGCCACCGCACGACGCGCTCGGCTCCCCGGCGAGTTGCGACCTGTTCCCGGAAAGGGGAGGTGAGCGTGTCGAACGACTTCACGCACGCCGCGCGTCATCGCCGCGACCCTACCAGTAGGCTGACCGGGCCATCTGATCGCGACGGATCACACCAAATACAGGGGGATCGCCGATGAGCACGCAGACGATCATCGACAGCGGTGAGCTTTTCATCGGGGGCGGCTGGGTCAAGCCGCAGGGCTCGGGCCGCATAGCGGTGCTCGCGGCGAGCACGGAGGAGCCCGTGGGGTCGGTGCCGGAGGGGACCGACGCCGACATCGATGTCGCGGTGCGCGCGGCGCGCGGCGCGTTCGAGGACCCGCGCGGTTGGTCGTCGTGGTCGAGCGAGGACCGCGCGCAGGCGCTCGAGCGTCTCGCTGCGGCGATGCAGGCTCGCGGCGAGGAGATCGCACACCGCGTCTCGCTGCAGAACGGCATGCCGATCTCGCTCGCGCTGCAGATCGAGGCCGTCGTCCCGGCTGTGCTGGCGCAGTACTACGCGGGCCTGATCCGACAGACCGCGCTGCAGGAAGAGCGTCAGGGCCTGCTCGGCGGCACCATCGAGGTGCTGCGCAAGCCGGTGGGCGTCGTCGGGGCGATCGTGCCGTGGAACTACCCGCAGACGCTCGCCATGTTCAAGCTCGCGCCGCTGCTCGCGGCGGGCTGCACCGTCGTGATGAAGCCGAGCCCGGAGACGGTGCTCGACAGCCTGCTGCTCGCCGAAGCGATCCTCGAGGCGGGGTTGCCGGCCGGGGTGGTCAACATCGTGCCGGCCGGTCGCGAGGTGGGCGCGTATCTGGTCGAACACGCGGACGTCGACAAGATCGCGTTCACCGGATCTAGCGCCTCGGGCCGCACGATCGCGCGGCGCTGTGGAGAGCTGCTGCGCCCGGTGACGCTGGAGCTCGGCGGCAAGTCCGCGGCGATCGTCCTCGACGACGCCGATCTCGCCGGGGCCAGCGAGGCCCTGTTCGGCGCGACGATGATGAACAACGGCCAGACGTGCGTCAACTGCACGCGGGTGCTCGCACCACGCGCACGCTATGACGAGGTGCTCGAAGTCTTCGGCGGTCTCGCGGACGCACTCGTGGTGGGCGACTCGCTCGACCCGGCCACGCAGGTCGGCCCGGTCGCGAGCGCTCGCCAGCGCGAGCGCATCGAGGGCTACATCGAGAAGGGCCGCGCCGAGGGCGGGCGGATCGTCGCGGGCGGCGGGCGCCCACCTGAGCAGGACCGCGGCTGGTTCGTGCAGCCGACGATCTTCGCCGACGTGGCCAACAGCGACACGATCGCCAGGGAGGAGATCTTCGGGCCGGTTCTCGCGGTGATCCCCTACGACGGCGTCGATCAGGCGGTCGCGCTCGCCAACGACTCCGAGTTCGGGCTCGGCGGCAGCGTGTGGAGCCGCGACCCAGAGCGCGCGCAGGACGTCGCCAGGCGCGTGCAGACCGGAAGCATCGGCATCAACCACTACACGATCGACCCCGCCGCCCCGTTCGGCGGAGTCAAGGCGAGCGGCATCGGACGCGAGCTGGGACCCGAGGGTCTCGAGACCTACCTGCAACTGCAGTCGATCTACACGGCCGCGCCGCAGGCTTGATCAGCCCTCGACAGCGCGCGTGAAGCGCTCGGCGAGGCGGCGGATCTCGGCGGCGAACTCGGGTGGGTCGAGGACCTCGAAGTCGACGCCGATCCCCGCGACATAGATCGCGAGGCCGCCGAGCCAGTCGGCGCCGGCGGACAGCAGGCAAGAGCTCTCGTCGACAGCCTCGAGCGTGCCGCCGGCCGCCGGGACTCGCGGCGCGACCGTGGCGAGCTGGGCGTGCAGGAGGACGCGTACCTGGTGGGTGTCGCGCGCCGCGCTGACCCCGCGCGCAACGTAGGCGGCAATGTCCGCCGCGGGTGGCTGCCGCGCGAGGAAGCGGCCCGCGCTCGACGGCGCGGGCTCGATCCTGTCGACGCGGAACGTGCGCCAGTCCTCGCGTCCGGCGTCCCATGCGACCAGATACCAACGGCGGCCGCTGAGAACGAGCCGATGAGGCTCGACGAGGCGACGGGTCGGCGTGCCTGCGTGGTCGCGGTAGCGCAGGCGCAGCCGCTCGCGGTCGCGGATCGCGGTGGCGAGGAGCGCCAGCAGCCCGGAATCGACCCGCGCGCCGAAGCTCGGGTAGGGCACCACCGCCGAGCCGACGGCCGTGACACGGCGACGCAACGGCGGCGGGAGCACCCCCTCGAGCTTCGCGAGCGCGCGCAGCGCGGTCTCCTCGATGCCGGTGACGCTGGCGCTCGCGGCCGTGCGGAGCGCCACTGCGACGGCGACGGCCTCTTCCTCGTCGAGCAGCAGAGGCGGCAGCGAGGCGCCGGCACCGAGACGGTAGCCCCCCGCGACCCCCGGCGCCGCGTGGACCGGGTAGCCGAGCGTCCGCAGCCGCTCGACGTCGCGGCGCACCGTGCGAACGCCGACCTCGAGTCGCGCGGCCAGCTCGGGGCCTGTCCAGTCAGCCCGCGCCTGCATGAGCGAGAGAAGCTTCAGGAGCCTTGCCGAGCTATCGAGCACGCCCAGGAAGGCTCGCACGATATGCGGACAATATCTGACCGCAATTGCTCGTAGCGTGGCGTCCCACCGATACCGACGACACCGAAAGGCAGGCGAGCATGGACTTCAAGCTCGAACTCGTAGCGATCCCCGTAACCGACGTGGATCGTGCGAAGACGTTCTACGCAGACCGGGTCGGCTTCAAGGCCGAACACGACCACAAGGTGAGCGAGGAGGTTCGCTTCGTGCAGCTCACCCCGCCGGGCTCGGCGTGCTCGATCGCGTTCGGGACCGGGGTCGTGGACTCCGAGCCCGGCTCCGCGCGCGGGCTGCAGCTCACAGTCCCAGACGCGCACGCAGCGCGGGCGGAGCTCGCGGGGCGCGGGGTCGCCGTGAGCGAGGTGACGGAGTTCCCGTGGGGCTCGTTCGTGTTCTTCGAGGACCCCGACGGCAACCGCTGGTCGGTTCAGCAGTTGCCGGTGCGAGAGTAGCCGAGCGGAGACGACCGATCTCAGTCAAAGCGAGCCCGACGGGTATCGCACAGTGACGTTTCAGCGCGAAGGCGGTAGCCAGCGGCCGGGCCGGAAGCACCGGCGCAGATCGGCCTTGCAGCGGTGTCCAGGCGGCTGTCGACGCCGGCGAGCTAGCCAGCGACGACGTCACGAAGCCCGTGCGGCCCGCGCAGCTCCCGCTCTCTCAGGCCTCATCACGGAGCTTGCGCCATGACACGGTCGTCTCAGGCGAGCGCCGGATCGTCTGGAGAACCACGCAATAGCGCTCGGTCAGGCGCAGGACTGTGTCTAGGTCGGCTGGACTGGCGTCGCTCACTAGGTCGAAGTGAAGCCGGATCGCGCGGAACCCAACCGGAGCCTCCTTGCTCACGCCCAAGGTGCCGCGGAAGTCCAGATCGCCCTCGGCCGACACAGTGCCGCCCTCCACCGTTACCTCGAGCGACGTGCACACAGCGCACAAGGTGACTCCAGCGCACGCGACAAGCGCCTCGAGCAGCATGTCGCCCGAGCACAGCAAGCTCCCGTCGCCGCCGCTTGCCGGATGCAGCCCCGCGCTCGCCAGCGCGGCCCCGGTCCTCACCGAGCAGCTGATGCCGTCCCCGAGCTCGCCGGTCGCGCTCAACGTAACGACCGCCGCCTCGGGATCCGCGCGGTAGCGCTCCTTGAGCGGTGTCTGCAACGCACGCAGTTCCTCCGAACGCATCAGAACCCAATGTTCGCACGACGCGCTGCTTCGGGCGTGTAGGAGCGGAGGAAGTCTGCTCCTGCGCTGCGCCGATACGCACGGGCCGGTATGACGACTACGAGGCCGCGGTCGCTGCGGTCGGCGAGGTGCTCGACCCCGCTCGCTTTGCGAAAAGTTCAGCGGCCCGAATGGCCTGGTCGGAAGTCCCTGCGGTCGTTGACGCCGAGCTTGCGCATCGCGCGGTAGATATGGGTCTCGACGGTGCGCGTCGAGAGCACGAGCCTGTCGGCTATCTCGCTGTTGGTGAGCCCGCGCGCGGCGAGCTCCACCATCTGTGCCTCGCGTGGCGTGAGCTCGATCTCCGCGCGATCGACACCTTCGATCGACATCGCCTCGATGCCCTGGCACTCGACCTGGAGCTCGCGGCTGCGGGCTGCCGCTCGGCGTGCGCTGTCCTGGCGCCCTTCGGAGGCGAAGGCCGCGGCGGCGTGCGCGGCCGCCTCCGATGCGTAGAGCGTGACGCCGAGAGCGGCGAACGTCTCGGCCGCATCCAGCATCGCGGTGGCGACGCCGCCGGCTCGCGCGGCGACGTGCGCCGTATACGCGTGAGTGAGCGGCGCGTCGCACCGTTCAGCCAGCTCGCGGAGCGTCTGCGAGAGCTCGCGGGCGGGCTTGCCGGCACGCATCGCCTCGTAGCTCAGCTCGGCGGCGTAGACGGGAGCCCATTCTTGATCGCGCGCCGCGTCCAGCAGGAGTGCCTGCGCCGCCGGCGGGTCTGCTTCCGCGAGCTTCCCCCAGGCCCGCCCGCGCGCGAGCCACGGCCCGAAGCCGCGCCTGCGAGCAGGTCCGCCGCTCTGCGGCGCAGTCGCGTCCTGAGCGTCGTCGTGCAGCTCGCGCGCCAGCGCGACCGCCCGCTCGTGGTCGCCGAGCGCGAGGAACGTCCCGGCCTGCAGCGACCGTGCCATCAGGCGAACGCCGAAGGGGTCCTGTCGCCGGGATTGCGCGATCGCCTCGTTGATCCAGCGGCCGCAGTCCAGCAGCCGGCCGGCGAGATAGTTGGATGCCGCCACGGTGATCGCCGCCAGTCCCGCGGCGGCGTGGTCGGCGGCGTCGGCGGCCGACTCGAAGGCGGCGCGCATGTCTCGCTCGAGGCCGGGAAGATCGCAGCCGGAGGCCAGGCCGATGGTCGCGATGGTGGCGAACTCGAGGAACTCCAGCTCGCCGCGAAGCGGGAGCTCGGGGACTTCGCCGAGCATCGCGTCGGCTTCGCGGACCAGTCCGGCCCAGAACCTGTCGGCAGTGAGGGCGCGCTTCAGCCAGCGCGTCGCCTGATCGGGCGCTCCGGCTGCCAGGGCGCTCTCGAGCTCCGCGGCCATCACGCCCGGCGGACCGCTGAGCGCCGCGAAATGAAGTCGCAGCATCCCGACCTGCTTCTGCCAGCCTTCCTCGGGCCACCATTCCAGCGCACGGTCGAGGAGCCGCACGGCTTGCTCTCCGCGCCCGAGACCCCAGTAAAGGATCGCCGCTCGCTCGCGGAGGTAGGCGAGCGCGAGGTCGGGGTCCGCGATCTCTCCCTCCACCTCGGCGAGCGCGGCCTCCGCCTCGGAGGCTCGCCCGTGAACGTAGTGGGCCGACGCGAGCAGCATGTTCGCCTCGGCGCCCGCCCCGGCGGCCAGCGCACGCCGTGCGAAGTCCGCTCCGCCTTCGGCGCCGGCGAGATTGGCGGCCCGCGCGGCGTCGAGCAGGATGGCCACCGCCACGGGCTCGCCCGCCTCGATGAGCCATCGCGCGATGCGCACCTGGTGAGCCGGGGAGCGCGCGGAACGCGCCGAGACGAGCTCGGCGAGGCGAACGCGATGCGCGTTGCCACGCGATACGGGCATCGCCAGGAGGACCGACTCGCCATACAGCGGCTGCGCGACGCGCAGCTCGCCGGCGCCGTCGGCTGTGGGCTCGGCCACCACCAGTCGCTTGCTCTCGAGCGCCGTGAGTGTGTCCGCCGTCAGGAGCCCTCGCGCCTCGGCGACGGCGAGCGGTTCCCCCAGCGCGACGAGCTCCAGCGCCGCGCGCTCGGCATCGGTCAGGGCGCCCATGCGCTCGGCGATCAGCTCGCGCAGGGAGGGGCTCGGCGGCGGTGGCTCTGTCAGCTGCCAGACCCCGTTGGACTGGGCGAGCGCGCCGCTGTCGATCGCCCCGGCGAGCAGCTGCTGCGCGTAGAGGATGTTGCCGGCGCTCGTGCGCGCCAGCCAGCGGTGTCCGCCGCGCTCGAGTGGACCTCCGAGGGCCGTCTCGACGATCGCCTCCATCTGGGGTTGCCCAAGCGACCCAAGCTCGATGCGAATGGCGCCCGCGTCCTTCCACAGCGCCGTCATGGCGTCAAGGGACGGGGCTCCCGTCCGCGTGGTCGCGATGACGAAGGCCACGTCGTGCTCTGCCAGGTGCAGCAGGACCGTCGCCGAGGCCGGATCGAGTAGATGGGAGTCATCGACGCCGAGCACGATCTCCCGCGTACCGGCCTGCGAGCGCAGGGCGGCGATGATCGTCTGTACCAGGCCGGCGTCCTCGCCGGCGGGAGTGCCAGCCGGCACCAGGGTGCCGAGTGCCGCGAGCGGGATCGCGCAGGAGCTGCGGGTCGCGCGAGTCCAGGCGACGTAGGCTCCTGCGGCCTCGGCGTCGAGGACGGCCTGTCTGGCAAGCCGCGTCTTGCCGACTCCCGCCTCGCCGCTGATGAGGGCTCCGGTGGCTCCCACGGAGCGGGCTTCGAGGATCTGCGCGAGCTCACCCTGCCGGCCCACGAGGGGCCACGTGAGCGTCGCATCCGAGCGCGCACCCGCCATCGCGAAACCGTAGCTCCAATCCAGTCGCTGCCCGTCCTGCTCAGCGCAGCGAGGCGCCGGGTCTGCGTAGCGCCACGGCGAAGATCAGTAGCCGCATACGCACGACCTCCGCGGCTGGCGCTGCGAGCTTGCCTTCCAGCTGCAATTCGATCAACGGAGGCAAGGAGATGCGGGTGTTCGAGGACGAGGACTTCCAGTTCGGGTTCGAGCTGGTCCTGGGCGCGACCTACCACCAGTCGGCGGACGTCGGGGAGGCTCTGGCCACCGCCGCGCGCATCCCCGACGGCGACGCCGATGCGTGGATCCGTGAGTGGAGCGCCACCGCGACGAGGGTCTTTGATGCCGGCGAGCACGCCCGGCATGCCGGGCGCAGGGCGTCGGCCCTGTCGTTCTACAGGCGAGCGGCTAGGTACTACTCGACGGCGCTTTACTGCGCCGCGAAGGCCAGCGACTTCGGAGCACGGCGCGTGCTCGCGACCTGGCGGCGTCAGCATGAGTGCTGGGAGCACACCGTCCAGCTCTCGCCGGCTCCCGGCGAGCGGCTGTCGATCCCCTACGAGGGCACCACCCTGCGTGGCTGGTTCTTCCGCGCGCCCGATGCAGCGGGCGGGGAGCCGCGCCCGCTGGTGATCATGAACAACGGCAGCGACGGCTCGACCTCCTCGATGTGGGGCCACGGCGGCGCCGCGGCCGCCGAGCGGGGCTATCACTGGATGACCTTCGATGGCCCCGGCCAGCAGTCTGCCCTCTATGAGCAGGGAATCCCGTTCCGCCACGACTGGGAGGCTGTGCTCACTCCCGTGGTCGACCTGCTCGTCTGCCGGGCCGACGTGGACAGCGAGCGGATCGCGGTCATAGGCGTCAGCCAAGGGGGCTTCTGGGTGCCGCGCGCGCTCGCCTTCGAGCACCGCCTGGCAGCGGGCGTCGCCGACACGGGCGCCGTGGACATCACCCGCGCGTGGCTTCAGGCGATCCCGCCAGCCATGCGAGCGCTCCTCGACGCCGGCGAGAAGGACACCTTCGACGCTCGGATGCGAGCGGCCGAGCAGGAATCTCCGGCGGTCACCGCCGCGCTCGAGTTCCGCGGACATCCATATGGGGCCACGAGCGGATCGCGCTATGACCTCTTCAAGGCCGTCGAGAACTTCAAACTCGGAGACGAGATCAAGGACATCAGCACCCCCCTGCTGATCACCGATCCCGACCACGAGCAGTTCTTCCCCGGCCAGGCGCAGGAGCTCTACGAGCGGTTGCCCGGCGAAAAGCAGTTGCTTCGCTTCACCGCCGCCGAGGGCGCCAACCGCCACTGCGAGCCGATGGCCACAGGGCTGCGCGACGCCCGTATCTTCGACTGGCTGCAGAGCCACCTCGGCTAGCCGCGGCATTCCGCGTCCTGCGAGACCGTTCTCGCGATCACTTGCCGCGATTGCCTTCCCCTGCCGCGCGTCAGACCGGGGATCCGCCGACGCGTCTGTTCGCGATCGCCTCCGGGGTCGCGGTAGCGAACCTCTACTACGTCCAGCCGCTGCTCGCGCTCATCGCCCGAGACTTCGACCTCACAGCCGCGACCGCGAGCCTGCTGCTCTTCTGCTCGCAGATCGGCTACGCGGCCGGCATCCTCCTTTTCGTCCCGCTCGGCGATGTCCGCGACCGGCGGCGCCTGGTCGCTTCAATGATGGCGATCGCCGCCGCCGCGCTGTCGCTCTGCGCGCTGGCGCCTTCCTTCGAGCTCCTGCTGATCAGCATCTTCCTGGTCGGGCTGACTACGGTGTCGGGGCAGATCGTCGTCGCGTTCACGGCTGATCTCAGCGCGGAGGATTCGCGAGGGCGTGCGCTCGGGACCGTCGTCAGCGGTCTTCTGACCGGGATCCTCGCCGCGCGAGCAGCCAGCGGCCTGATCGCAGACGCGCTCGGCTGGCGCGCGGTCTTCTTGATCGCGACTGCACTGAACCTGCTGCTAGCCGTCCTCATATCGCGACGAGCACCGCGCTCGAGCGCACGGCGAGGCCCCGGCTACCGGGCGCTGCTGCGATCCGTGCCCGCCCTCGTCCGTGCGCAGCCCTCGCTGCGGCGGGTGATGGCGTTCGGCTTCGTGTCGATGGCCGCCTTCAACCTCTTCTGGACCGCAACCACGCTCCTGCTCAGCTCCCCTCATTACCATTTCACGCCGGGCGAGATCGGTGCGCTCAGCGCCCTCGGACTCGTGGGCACCACGGTCGCCCGGCGAGCAGGCCGACTGCACGACAGCGGGAGAAGCACCCTCGCGAGCACCGCCGCCTGGGCGGTCATGCTCAGCGGATGGCTTACCTGCGTACCAGCCGGCAGCTCGCTTGGATGGCTGGTAGCGGCCGTGGTTGTGATCGACGTTGGAACACAGGGCCAGCGAATCCTCAACCAGACGCGCGCGCTCACGCTCTCGCCTTCGGCGCGCAGCCGCGCCAACACGGCGTACATGAGCGGCAACTTCCTCGGCGCCGCTACCGGCTCGCTCGCAGCGATGCTCCTGTGGCGCGCGGGCGGCTGGAGCGCCGTGGCCGGCGCGGGATCCGCCACCTGCCTACTCGCCCTGGGCGCGTCCCTGCGTACGGACCGCGCCTGAAGATCAGTATCCGGCTACGTACGACGTCGAGGGGCCGTGGATGGAGGATACGCCCATCGACAAACCCACATCGGAGTCGGAGGCAACGATGGTCAACGCCGGCGCAGTCACAAACCAAGCAGTCCCCAACGGCAACGAGAAGGCAGCCGGCTCGGGCTTCCTCATGGCGGCCGTCCCGTGGTTGCTATTCACGGTAGTCGCGGAGCGCGGAACGCTGAAGATCGCGTCGATCGGCGCCCTGCTGATCGCGATCTGGGTCAGCCGTCCGGGCATCCAGGCCGGCAAGCCGAAGGTCCTCGAGCTAAGCGCGGTGTTCACGTTCGCCGCGTTCACGGTCGCCGCGTTCCTGGTCGACCCGTCGGTCGCCCACTGGCTCGAGCGCTACGCGCGCGCGATCGCCGCCGGGCTGCTCGCGCTCGTCGCACTCGGCTCGCTGCTGTTCGTCCCCTTCACCGAGCAATACGCACGCGAGCGGGTTCCCCGGCAGGCGTGGAGCTCGCCGAAGTTCAAGGCGATCAACCGGCGGCTGACGATGATCTGGGCACTCACGTTCGCAGCGATGGTCCCGTTCCACATCGCGGCCGGCGCGATCGACAGCCGGCCCACCAACATCCTGTTCAACTGGGTCACCCCGCTCGCGCTCGTGCTCGTGGCCATGAAGCTCTCGAACGCCCTCACGGCCGACGCGCAGGCATGACGATGCGCTTCTTCACTGACGAGGACTTCCAGTTCGGCCTCGAGATGGCGCTCGGAGGCGCTTACCGGCAGAACACGGACATCGGTGAGTCGCTGGCGACCGCCGCGCGCATTCCCGACGGCGACGCCGACGCCTGGATCCGCGAGTGGATCGCCACAGCGGACGGCGCATACGGAGCGGGCGATACTGCTCGGCGCGCTGGGCGGCGGGTCACTGCCCTCTCGTTCTACCGGCGGGCGGCGACCTACTACTCGACCGCGCTGTACTGCACCGCAAAGGCGACGGACTTCAGCGCCGAGCAAGAGCTCGCTACGTGGCGGCGCCACCGCGACTGCTGGGAGCGCGTCGTTGACCTATCGCCCGTACCGGGCGAGCGGCTCGAGATCCCGTACGAGCGCACGACGCTCAAGGGCTACTTTTTCCGCGCGCCCGACGCGCAGCCCGGTGAGCGTCGACCGCTCGTGATCATGAACAACGGCAGCGACGGCGCGACCTCAGCGATGTGGGGACACGGGGGCGCCGCCGCCGGCGAGCACGGCTACCACTGGATGACGTTCGACGGCCCAGGGCAGCAGTACGCGCTCTACGAGCAGGGCATCCCGTTTCGCCCCGATTGGGAGGCCGCGCTCACCCCGGTCGTGGACGCGATGCTCGCCCGAGCGGATGTCGACAGCGACCGGACGGCGGTCATCGGCATCAGCCAGGGCGGCTTCTGGGTACCGCGCGCGCTCGCCTTCGAGCACCGGCTCGCCGCCGCCGTAGCCGACGGCGGCGTCGTCGACATCTCACGCTCATGGCTTGCGCCTCTCCCCGCCGCGCTGCGGGAGCTGCTCGAGACCGGCCAAAAGGACGCCTTCGACGCAACCGTGAGCAAGAGCGAGGCCGCGAACCCCGCGGCCGCCGCGGCGCTCGAGTTCCGCGGCCGCCCCTACGGGATCACCAGCGGATCCCGTTACGACCTGTTCGAGGCGGTGTCGGCCTACCGGCTCGGCGATGAGGTGAACAACATCACCACGCCGATGCTGATCTGCGATCCCGACGACGACCAGTTCCTTCCCGGTCAGTCACAGGAGCTTTACGAGCGTCTGCCCGGCGAGAAGAAGCTCGTGCGCTTCACCGTCGAGGAGGGCGCGCATCGTCACTGCGAGCCGATGGGACTGGCCGTCCGCGACGCGCGCATCTTCGACTGGCTCGAAGGTCACTTCGGCGGCTAGCGGCTGGGAACGAGACCTCTCCTTTCTAGCAAAGCTGGGATGTGGGGGATGAAACGCCTGCGTTGATTGGAGGGCGGACGTGAAGTCAAGCGCTCGGATGGATGTGTGGGTCCCAGCGTCACCGCGACCGCGGCTCCTCCTCGGAGCTTCTTTGCCTGCCGGGCGTTCTGGCGGGTGACGAGCAATGGCGAGCCATGGTGGGGTCGCTTGGCTCGCAAGCAGTAGCGCAGAGCGCCGGCCCATGCCGCTAGCACCGGCCGTGCCACGAGCTATGTTGCCTTCGATGGGGATCCACCGCCAAAGCGGGATTGTGACCATAGTTCTAGCCCTGACTGTCATCTGCACAGCACCCGCGGTGGCGGCCGGGAGTTCGCTGGTGCGCCTGCACGCCGAGGCGGAAGGCGCGCCCGCTTGGTCCGGCACGAACGTCCTCGTGCTGGTCCGTGCCGGGCAAGGCTTTCAGGTGCGCGCGGTGGACCCGGCAAGCGGTGCAGAGAGCGCGGTTGCAAGCATCCCGCGCCGCCTCGGCGCATCGCAGCTAGCGGCTTCGCCGGCGCTCATTGGCATCGAGCAGGCCGATCCCAGGTGCGACGAACCGGGATGCAAGTACGAGAACTGGCAGCTGGAGGGTGAGGAACTGCTCGCCGGGCCGCCAGGAGCGACACTTCAATGCCTGGTGGGCTTCGGCTCGGGATCCTGCGCCGGGCTTGCATCGTGCTACGGCGCCGCCGACCTGCTCGTCTCCGCGAGCCGGATCGCCTATCGGGAATGCGGTGATAGCTCCGCAGGACAGACGGTGGTAGTCGACTACTCGACGGCGCCCCCGACGCGGTCGATCGTGCCCCAGCTGGCCCTTCCCGAGGCGATCTCCGGCCCATGGCTCGTCGGACTCTCTCCGGCATGGCAGGAGCAACACCAACCCTCGGGGACCGCAGGCCCGGCGACCGCGCCCGCACTCATCGAGCGCAACCTCGAAACGGGCGCCGAACCGCTGCACATCGAACTACCCGAGACGGGCGGTGACGAGTTCGCCGCGGAAACGAACTATCCGGCGCTGGCGAGCGTCCAGGAAGACGGACGCATCGCTTACGTATCGCCGAAGGAAACAGCCTACGGCCCCGAACCCGAGTCGCTCTACACCGCCTCTCCTGCCGAACCACGCCCTAGGGCGATCCTCTCTGCGCGCGTCTCCTCCCGATACAGGCAGTTCATCCCCGACCAACGGTTGTTTCTCGCCGGCGACCTGCTCGGACTGGAAGAACGCCTCCCCAACCGCCATGACCGGCCCGATCCGCTCCAAAGGCTCGAGCTCGCGAACCTCGAAGGCCAGAGGCTCGGCGGCTTCGGACTGGGTGAAAATACGGTAGTCCCGTTCGACTTCAATGGCTCCGAGCTAGTCGCAGTAAAGACGCCATGTGCCGAAAGCTTCATGATCACGTGGGGCCCCGGGCAGCCTCAGCCACCCGTGCCACCGAGCGGTGTCTGTCCCACACCCCGACTCGCTCGCATAACGCTCGGGCGCCACGGGCTCACGGCAACTATCACATGTCCGGCCTCGCCCCCCCTCGGCTGTGTGGAGCCCACCATCCGCATCAAGCTACACGTACGCGGCAAGGCCGTGTCGAGCAGGGGCGAAACCAACGACATGTTTCCGGGGCGGAAGGCGACACTGACGGCGCCACTCGGCGCGGGGTCCCTGCGGTGGCTGAGGCAGCACAGGAACCCGTGGGTCGGCGTGGAAATCGAATCGCTCAACTCCGAAACCTCGACAACCCACATCCGCGTGCGATAGCTTCGCGCGTCGGCCGGGACCGGAACCTGACAGACAACCTCGCACGCGCACTGGCCGACGCGTTGGATCCCAGCGCGATGCGGATCATCGGTCTCGTCTGCTCCCGTCATGAGCTGATCGCTCGACTGCGCCTCACCACCCCGGCGGGGCTCCCGCTGCTGGCCGACAGCACCGTCCAAGACACCATCCACGTCGAGCTGTCCTGAGCCGAGACTCAGCAGCCGGGCCGAACCCTCTCCCGCACCCCGCTTTCGCTCGGCGAGGAGCGCTGCCGGCGACGCCCCCGCAGGCGCGTAGTCGGCGGCAGTCGGGCAGGCGGAGATAGGCGTGCGCCGGGTCTCGTGTGCGTCCGACGTCTGCTTGACCGGCTGTGGCTCTCCCAGCCCGTTTATGTAGGATGCGCTCCACCAAAGACAGGATCGGTCGTTCTTTCGCGGGATCGGCCACTCCGCCAAGACCGACCCGGAGGTAGCTGGAGATGGAGAGGAAGAACCGTATCCGCAGCATGGTGCTCTCGATGACGCTGGTCGCGACCCTCGGGCTCTGCGCCGGGGCGCTGCTGCCGGCAGTCGCTGCAGCCGCCACGGGCACGATCCAGGGCGAAGTCAAGGAATACAAGGAAACGGCGAGCGTGCATGAGCCGATCAAGGGCATCTGTGTCACCGCGACGCCCATGGGCGGCAGTGAAACTTTGGGGTTCGCTGAAACCAACAGCGCCGGCGAATATGAAATCAGCGGGCTGGCCGAAGCCGAATACCAGGTGAGCTTCCGCGACTGCTTTGGCAGCACGCTTAATTTCGCGCCGCGCTTCTACCCGGAAAAGCCCAAGGAATCCGAAGCCGTATTGGTGGACCTTCATGGCGGCGAAACCAAGTCGGGCATCGACGCCTTGATGCACGCAGGCGGCGAGATCTATGAGGGAGGGGCCCTCGGTGGCAAAGGCCAGAAGCTGAAAGGCGTCTGTGTAGAGGCGCTGCCAACCACGGAAGGCGAAGGCGGATTCACCACCACGAACGCAGAGGGTGAAGCCACGATCACAGGCCTTCCGACGGGCGAATATGTCGTCGAGTTTGGAAGCTGCGGCGGCGACGTGGTGCCTGCGGTCTACGAAGAAAGCAATGCGCCGTCGTTTGTCACGCACTCCTATGCCCATGCGACGCATGTCAAAGTCACCGCGGAAGTCGAACCGGCGGTTCCGCTGGAGATAGCGAATGTCACGCTCGAAGCCGGGGCCGAGATCGAAGGCACGCTCACAAACGCCGAAGGCAGGCCGGTGAGCGCCTCGATCTGCGTGGGCGCTGAACCGACATCAGGGTCCGGTGGAGAGTTGGGCGAAGAAGCTTATACGTCCACCAGCGAAGGTCACTATGAGATAGAAGGGCTTGCCACGGGAACCTATCGGCTGCATTTCGAACAATGCCATGAAACAGGCGAATCGGTGGAATGGGCGAGCCAGTACTACGACGGCGCCGCAACGGCTGCCGAAGCAACGCCGATCTCGGTCACCTCCGGCGAGGAACCGGCGGTTCCGGCGCTCGCCAACGTGAAGCTTCTGCGCTCCTCGGCGATCAAGCCGGCGAACACGGCTGCTCCGGCGCTCTCGGGCACGCCCGTGGTCGGCGACACGCTCTCCTGCTCGACCGGCACCTGGACGGGCACGCCGACGCCAACCTACTCCTACCAGTGGCTGCGCGAAGGCGCGGCGATCTCCGGCGCGAGCGCCGGCTCCTACACGGTGCAGGGCGCAGACGAAGGTCACAGCCTCTCCTGCACGGTTACCGCGAGCAACGAAGCGGGGTCGGCGAGTGCCACCAGCGGTGCGCTCGGTGTGTCCAAGACGACCACGTCAACGACCACGACGTCAACGACGACCACGTCGACGACGACCACCTCGGGCACCGCGCGGGCCAGCGGCTCTGCGACCGTCAAGCATGGCACCGCGATGGTCAAGCTGACCTGCAATGCGGCCGGCCCGTGCAAAGGCACCATAAAGCTGGTCGCTCGGGTGACGGAAAAACACTACGTAAAGCATCATGAGGTCAAACGTACGCGCAACGTTGTGATCGGAACGGCGAGCGTCTCGATTGAAAAGGGCGCAAGCAAGACGATTCACGTGCGCTTGACCGGCGAAGGCCAGGTGTTGCTGCGAAAGGCTGGCAAGAAGGGGCTCGAGGTGAACGTGAGCGGCAGTGGCATCAAGGGCGGCACGCTGGTGCTCAAGGAAACCAAGGCGCACGGCAAGCATTAGAAGCGAGGTGCAGGCGGGTCGCGAGATCGTCGCCGTACGGCTCGCGCGAGCGCGGCGCACGGGACCTCGAGGGCAACGCGTGGTCCTTCGGCACCTACAATCCGCATGACGCCTGACGACGCCCGCCGGCTCGCGCTCGAGCTGCCCGAAACCGTCGAGCAGGCCCACCACGGACGCCCGTCGTTCCGAGTGAAAGGGAAGATCTTCGCGACACTGTGGGATGAGCGGACGATGAACGTGATGGTCGAGGAGCCCGCGATCCGCACCGCCGTTGTCAGCCACCCCGACTGGTGCACCGAGCGCTACTGGGGCAAGCGCCTAGCCGCGGTCGCCGTCGATCTCGAGCGTGCTCCGGCGGACGCGCTCGCCGAACTGCTCACCGACGCGTGGGAGGGCAAGGCGCCATCGCGGCGGATGGGCTGACGATCCTCGCCCGTGCAAATCGCCGCAACATGCCGGGGCGGGTGCGCCGATGAGTCCCGCGTAGTCTGCCGGTCCTACTGAGAGAACGCGACCGAAGAGGAGGATGAGATGGGCAAGCTGGTGGTGACCGAGTTTGTGTCGGTGGATGGGGTGTTCGAGGATCCGGGCGGCGCCGATGGGTATGAGCATGGCGGCTGGACGTTCGAGTACAACCGAGGCGCGGACGGTGACAAGTTCAAGCTCGACGAGCTAATGGAGGCTGAGGTTCAGCTCCTTGGCCGGGTGACCTACGAGGGCTTTGCCTCCGCATGGCCCTCGCGCGGGGGAGCGTTCGCCGAGAAGCTCAACAGCGACCCGAAGTACGTGGTCTCGACCACGCTCACGGACCCCGAGTGGCAGAACACGACGGTGATCTCAGGCAACGTGGCCAACGAGATCTCAAAGCTCAAGCAGCGGACCGACGGCGTCATCCTGGTCGCCGGCAGCGGCACGCTCGTGGGGATGCTGTTGGGGGCGGACCTGGTCGACGAGCTCCGACTGATGGTCTTTCCGACCGTGCTGGGCCGCGGCAAGCGCCTGTTCCCAGCGAGGATCGACCGCCTGAAGCTAACCCTCGCGGAGACCAAGACGGTCGGCCCGGACGGGGTCCAGGTCCAGATCTACCGGCGAGCCGAGTAAGGGGACGCGCAAATGGATCAACCGACCGCAGAACAGGCGTTGAAGAGGCTCGAGCCGCTGATCGGTGAGTGGACCTTGGAGGCGATCCCGCCCGGCGGCGAGCCGTGGCCCGGAGAGGCGCGGGCGACGTTCCAGTGGCACGAATCCGGTGCTCACCTGGTCGCGTGCACGACCGTGGAGATGCCCGGCGCACCCAACACTATCTCGATCATCGGGTGCGACGCAGCGAACGGCGCCTACTACCAGCTCTACTCCGACGACCGCGGCGTCTGCCGCGTGTACGAGATGGCGATCGGCGACGGCGAGTGGAGATTGTGGCGTGAGGGCCGGCCGTTCGCCCAGCGCTTTATCGGCAGGTTCGCGGACGACGGGAACACGATCGTTGGCCGCTGGGAGGCGGCCAGGGACGGCACGAACTACGAGACCGACTTCGACCTAATCTTAATCTACAGACGGGCCAACTGATCCCGGCAGCGCAATGCCGAGCCAGCCGCGAGGAGCGAAACGGCGATGGCCGTGTCGCACGGGGCCCCCCCTTTTCACCTGGCGCCGGTCGCGGAGCCCTCCGGGAGCGCGGCGCGCTCATGCCGAATCGGCTCGTCGGCTAGCGGTGACGGCCACGGCGGCGTATCGCATCGCGAAGCTGCCGCCGATCGCGTCGATCGTGTCGCCGAGGCCGGCGAGTAGCTGGTCGAGCTTTGTCGGTGAGAACTTGCTGTGGCCGCCGAAGGTCGGCACCTGCTCCAGCCACTGGTCTTTGGTGTAGCGCCGTTCCCAGTCGAACTGCCATCGCTGCGGTTCGTGGAAGGCGCCCACCTGCTCGATCTCGTTGGCTGCCTTCGTGAAGAACTGCTCGTAAGCGGCCAAGGGATCGCTCGAGGTGTGCGCAAACGGCGTGTCAGGGAGGACCCGCTGGTAGACCTCGGAGAATGCGCCCGCCAAGTCCGGTGGTGGTTGTCCTACGTTCCAGAAGACCGCCAATCGACCCTCTGGCCGCAGCAGCCCGGCAGCCTTCGCCGCCCCCGCAGCGGGGTCGATCCAGTGCCAGGTCATGGCGGCGATGATCGTGTCAAACGCCCGCCCAGCGGGGTCCCAATCCTCGAACTTGGCGACCTCCACGTCGAACCCCTGCCGCCGGGCGAACTCGGCCATCCGTGGGTCGACCTCAACACCGAGCACCCGGCAGCCGGCCGCCCGAAACGGGCGAGCGCAGACACCGGTGCCGATGCCGACATCAAGGACGTCACGGCCGGGACTGGCGGCGATGATCCGCTCCACGAGGCCTGGCGGGTAGCGGGGCCGCGTCCGGTCATAGCGCTCGGGATCAGTCCCGAACGATTCCGCTGCCTGACGGGCTTGGTGAGGCTCAGGCGATGCTGGCGATGACGATACAGTGGGCATGTGCCCACTATAGGTGGGCACATGCCCACTCGTCAACTCATCGCCCGCAGAAGCCTCGTCGCCCGCAGAAGCCTCGACAGTGCCGACCGGAATACCGATCCACGACGTCCGCGACCAGCTGTTCTGCGCCGCCGAACGCGTCCTGCTGCGCGACGGGCCGAGTGCGCTCACCAGCCGAGCCGTCACCACAGAGGCCGGCGTCGCAAAGGGCATCCTGCACCGACACTTCCCCGACTTCGACACATTCCTCGCTGCGCTCGTACTGACTCACATCGAGCGCCTCGACGCCCGCTCCGCGGACCTTCGCGCGTCGGCGGGGACCGGAACCGTGACAGACAACCTCGCACGCGCACTGGCCGCCGCGTTGGATCCCAGCGCGATGCGGATCATCAGTCTCGTCTGCTCCCGTCATGAGCTGCTCGCTCGACTGCGCCTCACCACCCCGGCCGGAATCCCGCTGCTGGCCGACACCGCCAAGATGATCGCGGCCTACCTAACCGCAGAGCGCGGCCTCGGCCGAATCGCCCTCGAGACCGACGTGGACACCCTCGCCATCATCCTCGTCGGCGGCACGCACCTGCTGGGCGCAGGCAGAGACGGCGCCCCGCTGGACCCCGATGACCTCCACGACGTCCTCAGGGCCGCCATCGACAGCACGATCCAAGACACCACCCACATCGAGCCGTCCTGAGCGGAGACTCAGCAGCCCTGCCGAACCCTCTCCGGCTCGCCGCGCTTTCGCTCGACGAGGTAGCCTTGGCCGCGACGCGCCCGGAGTCTCGGACTGCGCGAAAAGGAGCTCAGGGCACGGCGCGGGCCGCGAGGATTGCATTCAGCGCGCCGTCCAGGGCTGCACGGAGCTGATCCGGGTCGCGTCGGACTTGGGTTAGCAGCAGGCCGCCTTGGACGGCTGCGAGCGTGTTTTGGGCGAGCGCGTCAGGGTCGGTGCCGGGGCGCAGCTCTCCGCGGGCTGCCATTCGCTCGAGGCCCTGGCGGATTGCGCTCTCCCAGCGGCGAAGGCCGTCGGCTAGCTCCAGGCGGGCGCCTTCGTCGTGCTCGGCGAGTTGACCGGCGAGCGATCCGATCGGGCAACCGCGCTTCGCGTGACGGGTGTGCTGGACGGTTACGAGCGCCTCGCTCCAGGCGCGCAGCCCGTCGATCGTGTCGAGCTGCTCGAACAGCTCAGCTTGGCCGCCAACTACCTCATCGCAGGCGGCCTTCGCGACCGCCCGCATGAGATCGTCGCGGTCGGCGAAGTAGTGGTAGAGCTGGCTCTTGGATACGTGCGCGCGGGCGCGGACGATGTCGAGAGAGGTGCCGGCGACGCCGCGCTCGGCGACCAGCGCGGCGGCGGCGGCGATGATCCGCTCGCGCGTCTCGCGTCCTTTCGCAGTCGCCGGCTGAGCGTCCGTCATCACGCCGATGTTATCGGGTTGGACCATCCGGTCCATTATCTGGTAACCTGGCGTCTGAGTGGACCGTCCGGTCCAACAGATCAGCGAGGAAGGACGAGGAACGATGACGACGATCGCAGAGCAGGCCAACGACGTGAAGGCGGCCGCGGCCAGCAGGCTGCCCGCAGAGCTAGTCGCGGTGTTCGGCTCCGACCAAGCGGCGCTCGCCGCCGCTGGAATCCCCGCCGGAGCGGTGGCCGTCGGCGACAAGCTCGCCCCCTTCACGATGCCTGACGCGACCGGCCAGGCCCGGACGCTCGACGAGCTCACCGTCGACGGGCCCGCCGTGATCGTGTTCTACCGGGGCGGCTGGTGCCCGTATTGCAACCTCACCCTGCGCACGTACGAGCGAGACCTGCTACCTCAACTCAGCGGATACTCGGCTCGGCTCGTCGCGATCTCGCCAGAGACCCCGGACGCGTCGCTCAGCACCCAGGAAAGGGACGAGCTGACCTACACCGTATTGAGCGACACGGGCGCCCACCTCGCCGAGGCGCTCGGGATCACGTTTGACCCCTCCGAGGAAGGACTCGCAGCGCAACGGACGCTTGGCGTCGACATCCGCACGACCCGCGAAGACGGCGGCACACGGCTGCCGATGCCAACCGTCCTGATAGTCGACCGCGACCACACCGTGCGGTTTGCCGACATTCACCCCGACTACACCGGCCGCACCGAGGTGCCCGAGATCCTCGCCGCCCTCGACATGCTCCCAAACGCCTAACGCCGTGGCGCCATCGGTGTAGGAGTCAGGCGCAACCGAGCTCCTGGAAATACCTTCGGAAGCAGACCCGTTGAACCGCGCCGAAGATCCTAGGAGTCTCCGTCAAACGGCATCTCTCCGTAGAGCCGGTCTTGGAGGTGCTGAATGTGCAGCAGGTTGCGCACTCGAACGAGCAGTTCGGTCCGATCGAGAGGCTTGGTGAGGAAATCGCTCGCGCCCGCTGAGATGGCACTCCGCCTGGTCTCCTCGGTCACATCGGCGGTCACCACCAGGAACGGGGTGGTCCTTCGCTCGTCGGCCATCGCCGCGAGGCGCTCGATGAGTTCGAACCCGTCCATCTCCGGCATATGGAGATCGAGTATCACCAGACTCGGGTGGTTCTTGACAAACAACTCGGGCACCTCGGACGGATCCGTCGTGCCCTTGACGTTGGTGTAGCCCGCGCGATGCAGGAGAACCCGCAGCAGCAGCAGGTTTGATTCCTCGTCATCGACGGCGAGGATCGGGAGCCCATTCAAGTCCGGCTCGGCTGGCTGCAAGTGGGTTTCGGTGTGTGCCATGAGAACCTCCGGCTTCGATCAAATATCGGCCGCCATAGCGAGCGCCTTTAGCGAGCGCGTCCACTCGATTCAGTCGGATCGGGCGCGATGCCGATATGTGAAATAATGGGCAACTCGGCCATGAATGATCACGACGCCGGCCAGGGAGCCCGCAACCGGGAGGGCCTGTACTTGCTGCTGAAGGTTCAGGAGGAGCACAGCCCCGGCGTGCTCGAGGACCTCAACAGAGTCGCCCGTTTTGCAACTGCGACTGCGGAATGCTTGGGACTCCCCGAGTACGAGGTGGAACGCGTCGAGATCGCGGGGCGTCTCCACAACGTCGGCAATCTCGCGATCCCGCAGGCTATTCTCAACAAGCCGGGCCCGCTTATCAGCGAGGAGTGGGAAGTCATGCGCACGCACGCCGAAATCGGAGCGCGAATCCTAGCCTCCGCGCCGTCGCTCGCGGACGTCGCCGAACTCGTGCGCTCCCATCACGAGCGCCCGGACGGTCGCGGCTACCCCGACCGGCTCGCCGGCGACGAGATACCACTCGGCGCGAGCATCATCGCTGTGTGCGCCGGGTTCGTCGCGATGATGAGACGGCGTCCATTCAGCGACGCGATCACCGTCGAGGCGGCGCTTGCAGAGGTCGATAAGCACTCGGGAACGCAGTTCGATCCACGCATCGTCGATGCGTTCTGCGAGCTCCTTCGACTTGCCCGGGCATAGCCGACGCGCGGCGGCTTCCAGCGAGATCCTCGACAGACCGGCGCCGAGCTGCGCAATGGGATCGTCCAGGTCGCTCCCGTTTGATCCGCTAGCGCAGAGCGGCTAGCGCAAGGCGCTCGACGGAACGTAGCCGCTGACAGTCTCCAGCAGCAGCCGGACATCGATCGGCTTCGTCATATACGCGGCAGCTCCCGCTGCCTGCAGCCGCTCGACCTGGTTGGGAGTCGCGTCGGCGCTCACGACAACGACGGGGATCGTCGCGGTGGCGGGGTCGCTCTTGAGCTGCTCGAGCACCTCTGCTCCAGAGACGTCGGGCAGGTGGAGGTCGAGGAGGATCACGTCGGGGTGGTGCTCGCGGACGAGGTCGATCCCGGTGCCGGCTTGCATCGCCGAGACGAGTCGCACTCCGTCGAGGCGTTTGAGGGCCTGCTCAACGAGCCTCAGGTTCGCGGGGTTATCCTCGATGTACACGACGGTTGCGCGGTGCCAGCCGTTGGTCTGGTCGTGCATCGGCTTGACCGTCGGCGGCTCGGGCTCTGGCGGCGCGCTGCTGAGGAGCTCGAGTCGCATCGTCGTGCCAGTCCCGAGCGTCGATTCGGCCCTGATCGTCCCGCCCATGGCGTGCATGAGATTCATCGAGAGGGCGAGACCGAGGCCGGTGCCCTCGATGTCGGTGCGCTCCGCGCCGAGGCGGTCGAAGGGGTCGAAAAGCCGGTCGAGCTTGTCGGGAGCGATGCCGTCTCCGGTGTCGGCGATAAGCAGCTCCACCCGGCCATCCCATTGCTCACAACCGCCGCTCACCTGGCCTCCGGCATGGTTGTACTTGACGGCGTTGGAGAGGACGTTGACGAGCACCTGTTTGAGCCTGTGACGGTCGGCGCACACGTAGCACTCCCCGAAGTCGGCCGGGTCGAGGGTCAGCTTCACCCCGGCCTTGTCGGCCAGCGGTCGAATCAGCGAGGACGCCTCGGCGACCACGCTTCCCAGGTGGACGGGCTCCAGTGACATCGAGATCGTGCCCGACTCGATCCGGGAGATGTCGAGCACGTCGTTGATCAGCTCGAGCAGGTGGCGCCCGCCTTTCAGGATCTGCTCGACGCCCTCGCGTTGGCTTGGCTCCAGATCATCCAGCTCCAGCAGCTGACTGAAGCCGACGACCGCGTTCAACGGTGTGCGAAGCTCATGGCTCATACGGGAGAGGAATTCGCTCTTGGCGCGGTTGGCGTGCTCGGCCTGTGCGCGAAGGCGCGTGTCTCGCTGGCGCTGCGTCGTCGCGGCGTGAACGAGGCGCGCGACTAGCAGGAGCCCGAGCGCGAGCACGACGGCGAAGGCGCTGAATAGGGCCCACGGCAGCCAATTGCTCGCGCCGTTGACGGCTGCGAACAGCAGCTTCTGGGAGCCGGTGACGACGACCCGCCAGCTCGTGTCCCGCACCGGGCTGACTGCGAAGTATTCGCCGTGACCAAACGAGCCGCTGGCTCGGCGCGAGATGGCGGCGAAGAGGGCCGGCTCGATCACGCCGTTCACCCGATTGCCGGCGGGCGCCGAGCTCCCGATCAGGCGACCGGTTTCATCGACGACGAACCCGTGTGTGCCGGCCGAACTTGCGCTGCCGGCGAGGTAGTCGTCGATGAACCCGGACAGAGCTGTCAGAGAGAATCCGCTCACGAGCACCCGCTGTCCTTCGGGCGTCCGCAGCGGCACGGCGATCTCGATCAGCGCCTGCTTGCCGGAGGGCAGCGTTACGTCGCTGACAGCGAACGGCTGACCGCGAAGGACGGCGGCGATGTAACTCGGGTGTGCGTGGATCGCGAGCTTGACCGCCGCCGGCGTGTCGTTCGAGGCGGCGACGATGTTTCCGTCTGCTCTTAGCAGGATCGAATCGGAGAGCCTGCCTGCCTTCGCGGCCCGGCTGAGCGTCGCGTCGGTCACGTGCAGGCTTGCGAAGGGCGCGTCGCTCAGGGTCGACGTGGCCGCGAGGGAATCGAAGATCGAGTGCGTCAGCGCAGCGCTCACCCGCGCGCGTTCGGCAAAGCCTTCCTCGAGCGCATGGCGCGCCGATGCCTGCGTCGTACTCAGCGCGTGCGCGACGATTGCCAAGATCGCTATCAGCACGATCGCCCCCGGCGCTACTACCCGCCATGTGCGAGAGGCCCTCACGCCACACCCGAGCCTATGTCGTGCACCAGCAAACGCTCCTCGCGCAGCGGGCGAGGATTGGCGGGCGGCTCCCACCCCTTCGCTTGGGTGAGCAGCGTCGCGTGATCGAGTCGCACGAAGGTGTCTACGACGCTCGGATCGAAATGCCGCCCGCTCTGATGAAAGATCTCTGTGACCGCCTCCTTGATTTCCCAGGCTTGCTTGTAAGGCCGCTCGTGCGTGAGCGCGTCGAAGACGTCCGCGACGGCAACGATCCGACCCGCCAATGGGATCTCCTCGCCTACGAGCCGGTTCGGATACCCGTTGCCATCCCAGCGCTCGTGGTGCGTGAGCGCGATGGTCTCCGCCATTCGCAGCAGCGAGCTGCCGCTGCCGGACAAGATCTCGGCGCCGATGGTCGCATGCGCCTTGACCTGCTCGAACTCCTCATCGGTCAGCTTGCCCGGCTTCAGCAGGATCGCGTCCGGGATCCCGATCTTGCCGATGTCGTGCAGCGGCGCAGCGCGGCGGATCAGCTCGACCTCATCGCGAGGAAGCCCGAGCCCCACCCCAAGCAGGAAGCACGCGCGCCCGATTCGCCAGGCGTGCTCCTGCGTGTCGTCATCCCGGTACTCGGCCGCGAGCGCAAGGCGCTCGAGGATCTCAAGCCGCGCTCGCTCGAGGTCGAGCGTGCGCGCCGCCACGAGCTCCTCGAGGTTCGCGTTCTGCTCGAACAGCCGGTCCTGGAGCTGCTGCACGTGGAGCACGTTGCGCACTCGCAGCAGCAGCTCGATGTGGTCGAGCGGCTTCGCCAGGAAATCCCGGGCACCCAACGACAGCGCCCGACGCCTCGCCTGCTCGGTGACGTCCGCGGTGAGGACGAGGAACGGGATCTCGCGGCGCTCGGTCGTGAGCGGCCCAAGTCGCTCCATCAGCTCGAATCCGTCCATCTGCGGCATGTGCAGATCGAGGAGCACCAAACGCGGGTGCGTTTCGAGGAACATCGCGGGTACGCGCGTGGGATCGGTGGTGGTGGCCACGTTGGTATAGCCGGCCCGCTCCAGCACACGCCGGAGCAGCAGCAAGTTCGCCTCCTCGTCGTCGACGGCGAGGATTGGGAGCTGCTTGAGTTCGTGGTCGTCCGTCATAGTCGGCCCGACGCCTGGGAGCGCCACCAACGAGCATCGACGCTCGCGATCGCGTGCTTTAGCCGCGGGGCGGGCCATCGGCAAGTGCTCCACCGCGCAGGATCGCGGATCCGAGCGCTTCACAGCCAACTAGACCAGGTACGATGCCCGGGCCTCGTCGGTCGATCAGTCGGAAGGACAGGGATGGGAAGCAGGCGCAAGCGAATGGCCGGCCGGTATGCCCGGCGAGCGAAGCTTTCGGGCGAGGAGGCCGTGACGATCTCGTTCGGGTTCAGTTCGATCGCGATCGCGATCATCGCTGGGGTGCTGGAGGAGTTGCCGTATGTGGGGCTCCTCTTCGCGCTGTTGTTCTTCCACTTTCACAGGACGGTGCTCGTGACCGACCAGCATGTGTATGTGTATCGCGACCTTCCATTCCATCAGCCGGGTGCGCGGCTCGGGCAGTATCCGCTCGGTCCCGACACGGTCGCGCGAGTCCGCGGAAAGCTCACGTTCTCCGACGGTCAAGTCGTGTGGCACACTCCGCTGTTCGCCTGGCGGGTAAGGCAAGTAGCGGAGGCCGTGCGGGCCGGCGGCGCCGCCCTCTCGGCCTAGTCACGCACGTCGAGCGAGCTCGCCCAGGTCTGCCCGGACCGTATAACGCCATCGAGACGCGGTTGCGCGATCTCGCTGCCGCGGCGGAGCGCCCATCGACCGGACCTGCTCGCGGCGAATACCCGCGGTCTTGCATCGCGCGGTCCGGGCCCTGCCTTCGTGTTCGTGCGGGCGCTGCCGGCGCCAACTGCACGAACGCTCGTCGCCACCCCTGCACAAGAGCCTCCGCTTTCTCGTGCTCTCGGCGCGTTTTGGGTCCGGCGCATTAGCGGCGCTGGCCTCGCGGTATCGGGCGTCGGGCTCAGGTCACGCGTACGCTGGTCCTCGCCTCCCGGTCACCGAACTGGACGACAAGTGCGTACCGGCCGGCGCGGACGTGCCGCAGCGAAGCCGGATTGAGTTGCAGACGGCCGTCGCTCACGCGTGCCGTGCCGGACGCTATCGTCCGCCGACCGAGCTCGAGCCGCCAGTGCGCCGTGACGGCGGACGCTTTCGACCGGTACTTGACGGTGCACGTCAGCTTCGGCTTCGAGGTGCCCTTAACGTTGCAGGTGACCTTGGCGCTCGGGCCGGCCGGGCCACGCGGCCCAGTCGCACCTATCGCGCCGGTGGCGCCTATCGCGCCGGTAGCGCCTATCGCGCCGGTGGCGCCGGCGGCGCCCGCGCCTGTCGCGCCGGGGGGACCCTGCGGGAGCCCGCCTCCGGTGCCGGATAGCGAAACTGTGTCGGCGCCGTTGACCGAGTTGCTGTCGATCGTCAGCGTCGCCGAGCTGGCGCCTTGTTGTTCCGGGTCGAAGCGGACGCCGATTTGGCAGGTGTTCGAGCCGGTCGTCGAGGGCACGGGCGACTGGCAGCCGTCGCTGATGATGTAGTCGTTTGGGTTCGTGCCGCTCAGCGCGACGCTGGAGACGACCAGCGGCGCCGAGCCGTTATTCGTCACCGTCAGCAGCTCCGCGGCGCTCGCCGTGCCCTGCGCCTGCACGGCCGGGAATGTGTACGCACCGCCGCTCAGCCCAGAGCCACTGATGTTTGCGGTGGGCGCGAGGTACGTGAGCTCCACCGCACCGGTGGTGTTCGTGGTGGTTTCGGTTGTCGCCGGCAGGTTCGAGCCGCCTCCGCCGCCGCTGTTGAGGTCGATCCCACTCCCGCCTCCGCCGCCGCCGTAGTAGCCACCGCCACCGCCACCGCCACCGTAGGCGGCACCTTCGCCCCCGACTCCCAAGCCGCCGTTCGATCCCTTGAAGCAACCGCACTTACTATCGTCGATGCCGCCTGCTTCGCCGCCGCTCGACTGACCACCGCCTGCGCCGGGCTCATAGCAAGCAGTGTTCCCATTGGTCGCGCCGGCGTTTCCTCCCCCGCAGCTATCGGCAGCGCCACCGCCGCCACCGGCGATGACCAGGGTCTGGAAGGCCGGCGTTGGTGTCTGCACGCCGACGACCGAGGCGCCCCCGCCGCCGGCGGCCGTAGGACCACCACCGCCACCGGCGCCCCCGCCGCCCACCCCACCGGCGCCCCCAATGGTGGGGCTCGTGCATTCGGCGCCCACGCCGCCGACACCGACGAACAGCACCTCCCCCGGGGTGACGCTGATCGACAGATCCTGGAAGCCGCCGAGGCCGCCCTGATTGCCCACGCAGTTGCCGCCAGCTGCACCGTAAGCGGTCACGGTCACTGAGGTGACCCCATCCGGGACCGTGAACGTGTAGGAACCCGGGTTCAGGTAGGTGGTCGTGGCCTGCGTCAGCCCGTTGATCGCAATGGCGTTCCCCGGGTCAAGCGCGACAGGCGAGCCGAGCGCACCGATCAGCGCCGTCAGCCAGACGCTTCGCCGCCACCAACCGCCGCGCATCCAAGGCGCCCTTGCAACCTCACCAGGCAACATGTCCCCCCTTCATTTACTTGGACCACCAAATGTCGATCAGAACCTCGCGGACCCCGCCGCCCCGCGCCGCGCGTGCAACGACCATCACGCCCAGAACAGAAGGTAGCAGTGGACGGGCGGCGCCGTGAGCGCGTCCTGCTTGAGGGCAACCATGCCCGCCGCCGCTCGGACATTCACTGTGGCGCCGAAGCCAACCTCGGAGACCGCCGAGATGCGCGCATCGCGCGCTTGCGCCATCCGGGGCTCCTTTCACGGCCCCGCACGCGGACCCGCTTTGATCCCGCGATGGGTCTCCACGGCAAGCCAATCGAATGCCTGGTTTGCGCGGACGCGAGGGAAGTCATCCGGCGACGCCGCCATGGCGCCAGCCAATTGATCCGCCCGTGGCGAGGCGTCGAGGCCGCCGGATCCCGAGCGAGGGTGGCGACTCCTCAGGCCTCCGGGATCTCGCGGCCGAAGGCCTGCAGGGTGATCGCGTCAGGCTCGGGCCCGCCGCGACGGTCGCTGTCCAGGGAATCGATCGCGGCCATCTCCTCGGCAGACAGCTCGAAGTCGAACACGTTGATGTTCTCTGCGATGCGGCTGGGCTTGGTGGACTTCGGAATGACCGAACGACCATGCTGCAGACCCCAGCGCAGCATCACCTGCGCCGGGGTCTTACCATGGGTGCGAGCGACGTCTCCGATAACCGGGTCATCGAGCGTGCTGCCGCGGCTGCCGTCGCGGTAGAAGGTGATCCCGCCGATCGGCGACCAAGCCTGCGTGAGGATGCCGTGCTCGGCATTGAAGTCCTGGACCTCTCGCTGCTGGAAGTAGGGGTGGCACTCGATCTGATTGACCGCCGGCACCACCGTGGCACGTTCGAGAAGCCTCGTGAGGTGCTCGACCATGAAGTTGCTGACCCCGATCGCGCGGACCTTGCCGCCAGCGAGCAGCGTCTCAAGCGCGCGGTACGCCTGGAGCGTGCGGTCGAACGCCGACGGCAGCGCCTGGTGCAGGATCAGCAGATCGATCTGGTCGACGCCGAGCTTTCGGGCGCTCTTCTCGAAACCGTGCAGCGTCTCGTCGTATCCGTAGTCGCTGATCCAAATCTTGGTCTCCAGGAAGACCTCCGACCGGCCTACGCCAGAGCCGTGCACGGCCTCACCAACCTGACGCTCGTTGCCGTAGGCCGCCGCGGTGTCGATGAGCCGGTAGCCGCGCTCCGAACGGCGTCCCGGGTCTCCTCGGGAGGCGTCTGGAAGACGCCGAGTCCGAGGGCGGGCAGCTCGACGCCGTTGTTCAGTGTCAAAGTCGCTGTCATGGTGTGTTCGTTCCTCTCGTGCCAGGTCGTTGTTCTCTGGGTTCCGTTATCACAGCGCCTGCGCGGTTGGGCGGATCCACGCGATGCACGGCCGCCACCGTCGTTGGCGATGCGCTGGCCCATTACTCACAGGCTCTGCTCGACGAGCAGTTCGCCTATCGTGGAATGCTGTTCGGACGCCCGATCGGAAACGAGCTGGCACGCCGCACCTGAGCGCGCGTCGACTGGCCCCGCTTTGCTCGCGCGCCGCGCATGTCGGTCAGCGGGCCACGGACCCCGAGTGCGCGGACACCCGGGGCTAGGCGCCGCGGTGCAAAGTGTCGAGATTGTCGAGGAGGGGGTCGGCCGCCCAGCGTCGGGCCTGGACCCGCATTCGTGCTCGGGCCGGCATGGACGGCAAATCACGGACGGGTGCTCGTGTAAGCCCACTAGATGATTGATTCCACGGTGGGGGCCGTGGTTTTCGAGGGTTTGTGGGCAGCAGGGTCGAAGTCGGCGGTGCTCAAACACACCGTC
>Ga0335075_10000826_pt1 | contig 52263 bp, 54 predicted proteins | sample Lox_Sample_24_FD_206723 | JGI IMG/M metagenome (GOLD analysis project Ga0335075, IMG submission 206723) | Soil microbial communities from Loxahatchee National Wildlife Refuge, Florida, United States - Lox_Sample_2.4 | ecosystem: Environmental > Terrestrial > Soil > Wetlands | place: USA... | reverse complement strand
TACCCGCGCATAGCCCAGGTGTTACTGGTGCTCATGTGGCGGCTGCGCTGATGCCTAGCGGCCAGTGCGACGCGCTGGCTCCGGATAGCGTGCGTCAATTGTCACCCTCTCGCGTCAGGGAGCCGCGATGCGTTTCAGTGTCCTCGGGCCATTACTCGCCTGGGCCGACGATGGCGCGCCCCTGGTACTCGGGCGGCCGTCGCAGCGCAACACGCTGGCGGTCCTGTTGCTGCACGCGGCGCAGCCGCCAACCAGGTCCCTGCTGATCGATGCTCTCTGGGGAGACGACCCGCCGGCCGACGCCGAGACGGCGCTGCGGGTCCGGATGCGCGACGTGCGCCGGGCACTGGGCAGCCATCACGACCGGCTGGTCACGCACAACTCGGGCTATCGGATCATGGTCGCGCCGGGTGAGCTTGACGCGGACGGCTTTCGCAGCCTCGCCGTTGCCGGCCGCGCGGCTCTGGACAATGGCGACGCGGTCGAAGCCGCGCGTCGGCTTGAGCAGGCGTGCGGCCTGTGGCGCGAGCCGCCGCTCGCTGACTTGCCGGACACGCCGGCGATGCGCGTCATCGCGATCGCTCTGCTCGAAAACCGCCGGGACGCGCGCGAGTGGCTGATCGACGCTCGGCTCGCGCTCGGGCAGCACCATGAGATTCTCGCCAGGGTACGCGAGCTCATTGCTGCTGACCCGCTGCCGGAGCATCCGCACGTGCAGCTCATGCTCGCGCTGTACCGGTGCGGTCAGAAGTCCGCAGCGCTTGCTGCCTATAGCCGGCTGCGCGACCAGACCGCTCGCGAGTTCGGCCAGGATCCGGGCCCGGAGGCACAGGCACTGCTTGGGCAGATTCTCGCTGACAGTCCGGACCTGATGTTCCGGTCCTCGCTGCTGATCGCGGCCACCAGTGCACGACCTGCGGCGCGGTGAGGCGGCGGGCTTGGGTCCTAACGCCGCGCTAACCGGACGCTTACGCAGCGGTCCTATCGTCACAAGAGCCCGGCCGGTAAGCCGGGCTCTCTGCTGGCGATACCGGGTCAGCCGAAGCTGTGGAGTCCGCGATGACATCACCTCTCGCATGGCAGGGCGCGCTCAGGAAACGGCGCGTTCAGGTTGTCGTTCCGGCCATGGTGGCCGCCTTCGCGATGTCTGTCCTGGCCGCATGCTCCGTGACGCCGGCCCGGGTCGAGCTGCCCGCGAAACCCGCGGCCGCCACAACGGCTGTGTCACGCGAGCCGGTCTCAGCGACGCCGCGGCAGCAGGTGGTCGCCGCACTGACCGGGTACACGGCCGCCCTGGGCAGGGCGGAGCAGTCCCGGAGCCGCGCCAGGGCGCGTCGCCTGCTGCATCCGTATCTAGCCGCGAGCCGGATCGGCGGGCTGGTCGGGGCGGTCAGCAGCATCTGGGCCAAGGGTGACCGCTTCTACGGAGAGGATGTCCTGCACATCATCGGCGTGCGGATCGACGGGCACCGAGCGTTCGTGCATGACTGCGACGACACGAGCGGCATGGGTCTGGACAAGGCGGCGACGGGCGAGGCTTTGCCAGGATCAGCCGGCGTTCAGCACGCCAATCTCGTGACCCGTCTTGACGAGGTAGCCGGACACTGGCTGGTGGAGTCTCAGCTGCCGGAGGGTGCGCCATGCGTGCCTTAGCCGGAGCCGTCGCGGCGCTCGTCATGGCCAGCAGCCTCGCCCTTGCGACGACGTCGCCCGCTTCAGGCAGTGGCGGCGGCTGCGATCCCTATGTCGACGGAACGGTCATTCTGGTGCCCTGCTGGTTTGGCGCTGGTGCCCGTGATGACACCCCAGGCGGAGGCGGGAGTGCGCTCAACGACACGTGCACATTCACTGCGCTGGCCGAGGCTCAGGCCAAGAGCATCGGCGTGTCCTGGCCGCCGCCAAGAGGCAAGCACTGGGCGCTGATGGACTGCGGTACGGGGACCGGCCCGCAAGCCGTGCTAGTGCCGGACGCAACTGGCGCTCGGCCGGTGACGCCACGGCAGCTGGTAAACGCGCTCGGCGGACTCGACGTGCCGCATCTCCGGCCTGCCACCGCGCCGCCGCGCGGGACCGCCGGACTTGTCGGCTTGCCGGAGTGGTTCTGGGTACCGGCGGCAAAGTGGCACGTGCGCAGCGTGACCGTGACAGCCGGGCCCGTCTGGGCCACGGTCACCGCGACGCCAGTCAGCCTGACCGTCCAGCCTGGCGCCGGGTTGAGCCCCGTCACCTGCGCCGGGCCAGGAACCGCCTACAACAGGCGCAAACCGGCCGCGCAGCAGCATACGGACTGCTCCTATACCTATCTGCAGCCATCCGCCGGCCTGCCAGGCAGTGCTTACCGGGCATCGGTGACCGCGACCTGGCGGGTCACCTGGACTGGCTCGGGAGACACCGGCGGGGTGCTGGATCCGGCGCTGGCAGTACCAGTCGGCTTTGCGATCGGCGTCGCCCAAGGGGAGGCCCTGGTGACAAGCCAGTGAGCAGTAAGCCGCCCGTGGCCGGCACGACGTTCTTTCCCGAGCCCGACATCGCGCCGAACGGGACGGAGCCGGCCAGCACGGCCAGCCCGGTTCCCGGTCGCCTGCACGGCCTGCCACGTCGCCGCCGGCCGGCGATGATCGCGCTCGCTGCCGCCATGATCGGCGCCGGGGTGCTGGTCAGCGCTGCCGTGTACCGGCAAGCCGATCATCAGGTGTCGGTCGTGACAGTAACCGAGCCGGTGCCAGCCGGCGCCCCGATCAGTCCTGGCGACCTGGGCACCGTGCAGGTCAGCGTCGGCGACGGCATCCGGGTTATCCCGGCCTGGCAGCTGGGTCAGGTCACTGGCGAGATCGCAGCGGTCGCGCTGCGGCCGGCCACTTTGCTCGCGCCGTCAGAGCTGACCTCGGCGCAGCCGCCCGCACCAGGGCAGGAACTGGTCCCGGCACCGCTGAAGCCATCGGAACTCCCGGCCAGCGGACTGTTCCCTGGTGACCACGTGCTGATCATCGCTACTCCCGGCGATCAGGGTGAAACCGGGGCGTCGGACGGGTCGCCGTCGCTGACCGCTGCTGTGCCCGGTGTAGTTCAGGCGGTGAACGATGTGCCGGACGCAACCGGCCTGGATGTCGTGGACTTGCTAGTCAGCGACGGCAACGGGGCGGCGGTCGCGGAACAGGTATCGACTGGCCAGTTCGCGCTGATCGTGACGAAGCGGGGTACCTGAGTGGGCGAGCTATACGCGCTTGTGTCAGGGGGCGGATCGCCGGGCGTTACGACTGCGGCAATCGCGCTCGCGCTGAGCTGGCCAGCGCCAGCCATCGTGGCCGAGTGCGATCCGAGCGGGGGCGACATCCTGGCCGGACTGCTGTCCGGGCACGTAGCTGCCCGGCATGGTCTGATGGAGCACGCGATCGAGGCTGGCCGCGGAGCGGAGGCGGCCGCTGCCAGCCTGTCCGCTCAACTCATTCCGCTGGACAATGGCCGGACCAGGCTGGTACTGCCTGGCCTGACCGATCCTCGCCAGGCGGCCGGGCTGGCATCGGCGTGGCCAGCCGTCGCGGCCACGCTGGCGGCTCAGCCGGCCGACGTGATCGCGGACTGCGGACGGCTTGATGCCGGCCAGGGCCAGCCGCTCGCCGTCCTGTCTGCCGCCCGGACCGTCGCCATCGTGTTACGACCTACGTTGCGTCAGGTCTGGTCGGCGCTGCCGCGGGTGCAAATGCTCAGCGAGCTTCTTGACGACAAGGCACGGCTGACACTGCTGCTGACCGGGCCGGGCACGCGCTCGGCGCGCGAGATAGCGCATGCCCTCTCCGTGCCGGTCTCAGCTGTGCTGCCTGCTGACACCCGGACTGCGAGCCTGCTCTCGGACGGACTTGGCGGGCAACGCCAGCTCGGAAGCGGGTCGCTGATGCGGTCAGCACGCGCTGCGGCGCGGGCGTTGCGCGACCACGCGACGGTCACGGGCGGGCAGGCAGCCGGCGCAGGCGTGATCTGAACGCGCTGCACCGGCCGCCCGTCGGACCGTGACACCGGCACTTCGTCGCTCATGAGGATGTCGCAGCTTTAGGCCCTGCACTCCGAAATCTGCCCTCGCGTGGCTGTCCTGGCGGGGGTGGCAGACTCGTCATCCCGCGGTTCATCGAGCGATTGGATCGGTTATGGAGAACCAGCCCGTGCACTTCCCCGCCTGGCCCGGCGATGCTGAGGTGGCGGTGGCCCTCACCTTTGACGTGGACGGCGAGGCTCCCTGGCTCAGCGAGGGCCCTGAGTACGCTCGTCGGCTGACGATGCTGTCGCAGGGCCGATTTGGCCTCGCCCGTGGCCTCGGCCGGATCCTCAAGTTGCTCGCTGACCTGGACGTTACCGCCACGTTCTATGTGCCCGGCCACACCGCCGACCAGCATCCTGGTGCGGTGGAGGCCATCCTGGCGGGCGGACACGAGGTCGGCCACCACGGCTACCTGCACCGGGGCACCGACGGCCTGGACGCTGCGGCGCAGCGCGCCGAACTCGAGGAGGGGCTGACCGCGCTGGGCAAGCTGGGAGTCCGGCCGGCCGGCTACCGGTCACCGGGCTGGGAGCTGACCCCGCAGACTCTGGACATGCTGGGCGAGCTCGGTTTCTCCTACGACTCCAGCCTGATGGCCGATGACCGGCCGTACTGGGTGTCCAGCGGAAATGAGGCGCTGCTGGAGTTGCCCGGCCACTGGAGCCTGTGCGACTGGCCTTACTTCGGCTGGACCTCTTACCACGGCGGGCTGCTCGCCGACCCGGCCGCAGTGGAGCGGATCTGGCTGGCGGAGTTCGAGTCGGCTCGCCAGGACCGGCGGGCGGTGACCTACACGATGCACCCCGAGGCCATCGGCCGTGGCTACCTGGTGCGGATGCTGGACAGCGTGATCTCCGGGATGGCCGGGCGGGGCCGCCCGTGGTTCGCCACGCACGCGCAGATCGCGGACCTGGCTGGTGCATCACCGGTTGATTCACCCTGAGAGGCTGCGGGTCCCGGCTTCTGTTATGCGCTGCTCGTTCGGAAGATCGGCCAGCCGATCTCGGTGCGCCATCGAGCGGTGTCAGGTGTGTCGCGCTGGCCGGTGAGGTAGTACTCGCGGATCGGGCTGTCGACGGCGAGGGCGTGGCGCGTGACGTAGGCGGCCAGGGTGCCGTAGGCGTGATCAACATCGGCCGGTGGCCCGTGGTGCTCGATGATCGCTAGCTCGGCGGCCGGGATTACCGACGACGTGACCCGGCCCATCGGCCGGACGGGTCCTGCGCACGGCACGAAGATGGTCACCTGCCCGCGGTGGCGGGTGAACACCTCGTCGGCGTAGATGCCGCCTGCGGGCCCGCTGGCGGGCATGTTCCGGGCGGCCAGGCTCGCGTGGAGCTCGCCGAGCGCGCCCTGCAGCCAGGCTGCCGAATCCTCCGCGCTGACGGTGTCGGTGATCGCGGCCGCGGGAACTGCTGGCACGCCGCGCAGCTCAATGCGATCGCGCGCACTGTCGGGTGAGGGCGCTGCCAGCAGATCGCGCAGCGAGGCGATGGCCGTCTGGGTGCGGCCGAGGTCGCGTTCGAGCCGGCTGAGATGGGCGGCGATTCGGTCGTTGCGCGTGCTCACGTCGGGGGCGGACAGTACGCCCTGGATCTCCTCCAGCGGCATGCCCAGGTCACGGAACCGGCGGATGACCTGGGCGGTGGGAATCTGGCTGGTGGCGTAGCGCCGGTAACTGGTGTGCACGTCTACCTCGGCCGGTTCGAGCAGGCCTATCTGGTGGTAGTGGCGCAGCGTCTTGACGGTCATGTGGGTGGCGCGCGAGAAATCGCCGATGGACAGGTAGCCGGGCACGCCGCCCATTATGGGGTCTCCCGCAGGGGGAGAGTCTTGCCCACGGATCCGGCTTGACCCTTCCGCGGTGGCAGTGCCGAGCCTTGCTGCAACGCACTGACTGACCGACTGGAAGGACATCAGACCAATGCGTCAGATCACCGAGCCGAGCTCAGCCGAGATCGTCACCAGCTACGTGGCCGTGTGGAACGAGCCCGTCCCCGAGTCCCGCCGCGCCATCATCGCCGGGCTATGGGCACCCGATGGTGCGGAGTTCGTCGAGGGCACCCGGTTCCGGGGACACGAGGAGCTGGACGCCAGAGTCACGGATGCCTACCAGGCGTTTGTGGCCAGCGGCGCGTACACGGTCACCGCCGCTGACGACGTGGCGCGCCATGACGACATCGTCACCTTCACGATCCAGCTAGCCGCGCCCGACAGCGAGGTCGCCTGGGCCGCCCGCGTCTTCATGCTGCTCGACGCCGACGGCCGCATCCAGGAGGACTACCACCTGACCGTGATGCCCTTCGCCGAGCAGGCCTGATTCAGCCGACACAGGAGGAAAGCACGATGCCTCGCATCCAGGCCCCTGACGGGACCGAACTGTTCTACCGGGACTGGGGCGCCAGGCGGCCGGTCGTGTTCGTCCACGGCATGCTGCTCAGCAGCGGCATGTGGCAGTACCAGATGCTGCACCTGGCCGGGAACGGGTACCGCGCTGTCGCCTACGACCGGCGGGGTCATGGCCGCTCCGACGACCCTGGAAGCGGATACGACTTCGACACGCTCGCCGACGACTTGGCTGCGGTCCTCGACAGGCTCGATCTCGCCGGGGTCACGCTGGTCGGGCACTCCATGGGTGGCGGCGAGATCGCGCGTTACCTGAGCAGGCACGGCGGCCAGCGCATCTCGCAAATCGTGCTGGTCAGCTCGACCGTGCCGAAGCTGGATGCCGATCCGCAGGCGGAAGCAGCACTGCTGGGCCGGCTCCGGGCGAGTTACAGCCAGTGGGTGGCTGAGAATGCCGAGCTGTCCTTCGGCGACGGGCTGCCTGGCTGCGCGATAGCGCAGCTGGAGAAGGAGGAGGCCATCCGCGACTGGATGGGCGTCTCGCTGCAGGCCGCGGTGGCGTGCACGGCCGCCAACATGGCGGCCGACTTCACCGCCGAGCTAAGCAAGATCACGGTGCCAGCGCTGGTACTGCACGGCGATCATGATGCGTTCGCGCCGCTGGAAACCTGCGGACAGCGGTCGGCTGACCTGATACCCGACAGCCGACTCGTGGTCTACGCCAACGCGGCGCACATGCCCCACCTGTCACACCGTCAGCGACTGAGTGCTGACCTGCTAGCCTTCGTCCGATCGCTGGACTGACCGCTACCGCGCTGCAGCTATCCCGCCACCGTGGGATCAGCCCCAGACATCTCGTCGTCCGGCTCTTGCTGCCGGTGCACCGGACGACGAGACGCTTGAGTAGTTCAGCCAGGCGCACCGGATGCTGCGCTCCGCAGGTCCGTTCGGTTAGCGGCGGCGCACGACAAAATACATCGTCGGGTGCCAGCCAGCGCTGGTGTGGTGATAGCCGAGCCTGGTCCCCGGTTGCTGCGCGCCGAACGTCAGCCCGCGGCGGACGAACAACTCCACGTGACCGCTGCCGTAGAACGCCAGATCGCCCCGGCGCGGCCGACGCACCCTGCGCATCCACCAGCCTGCGGCCAGCATGTCGTAGGTGTCGCGCGGCCCCCACCGGCCGGTCGCATGATGATAGGACGCGTAGATCAGTCCCGAGCAGTCGTAGCCGTATGGCCCGGTCGCTCCAAAGACGTATGGCTTGCCGCGCTGGGTCCGCGCCCAGCGCAGCATGCGGATCCGGATTGGCGAATGGCGGCGCCGGTGCCTGCGCGCGTGCTGGACGTCGGCGGTCGTGACGATCGGGGTCAGCGCCGGGCGCTCAGCAGAACGCCCCGGCGGGGTGACAGCCAGAGCCGGGGCGGATGCTGCCAGCGTGCACGCGGCAGCCAGGGCAACGAAGCGTTTGCTTTGCAAGATGGCTCTCTGGCCAGAGGGAAATTGGCGAGAACGGGCGGGTACAGGGCCCGGTTCGCTTGCGCGGGTCTGCCGCGCCGAATGGAATCGGACTCTACGTTATCAATTGGTCACGCGCAGCCGATTCGCCCCTTTCGGCGGAGGTCGGCGCAGCCGCTCGTCACAGCAGTTGGCCGCGACCGGCATGGCCAGGCTGGCCACGGGCGAGGGTGCTCGATGACTTCCTTGCTCAGTGCGCAGCTTCATACTGCTGGATGATCTCCGCACTGATCCGCCCGCGCGCGGAGACCTTGAGCCCCTGCTCCTTTGCCCACGCTCTCGCCGCTGCCTGGTCAACTCGGCTTCCGGACTGACGTGCATTCGCGCTACGGGGGCGACGTTGACTCACCTTCCGCCCGGCATTTACATAGGGCGCGAAGTCCTCGGCGAGCTTGGCACGATTCTTCTCGGCAAGGTCTATCTGGTAGTTGACCCCGTCGAAACCGAAGGCCACGGTCTCAGCATTCGGGGAACCATCGAGGTCATCGCTGACAACAACCGACACGATGCTTGTCACGCTCTAAATCCTCTCGCGTATCTGCCGAGCGCCTAAAGAGGAGTGCCATTACGCCCGCCAACACCGAACTGTGGGAGGTGCTCTACACTGCCCGCAGCCCGCCCAGATAAACGCCTGACGCCCGGCGTGGCGGCGCTTATCTATGCCGGGATCAAGTTCGTGCACACGACGCGAACCGCGTTGGATGCCCCAGCCGCGGGCGGCTGATCGAGGGCTTGGAACCCGACGGTCGGCTGGCCCGCCACGCGGTGGCGGTCAATCGCGCGGAAGAGCTGGCTGTTTCAGTTGAGGCGGAGTCTGAAGGTCTGGGTGGCGGTTTTGCCGGTTGCGTTGGTGGCAGTGAGTTTCAGAATGTAGGTCCGTTGCTTGTCGGAGCGGCGAGGCGTTCCCGTTAGGGTCGCGGTTCCGTTTCGGTAGATCTTGAGGCTGAGCCCTTTGGGTAGCTGGCCGCGCTCGGTGAGGCGGGGTGCCGGGTAGCCGGATGTGGTGATCCGGAAAGTGTGGTGCTTGCCGGTCCGGAAGCGTGTTGTGGCCGCTGAGATGAAGGCCGGTTGCTGGCGGACGGTCAGGGTGAAGTGCTGTGTCGCGCTGGGCTTGATGCTGTTGGTGGCGGTGACCGTGAGCTTATAAGTGCCGCCCGCGCCGACGGCCGGTGTGCCGCTGAGCACGCCGGCCGGTGAGAGTCGGAGGCCTTTGGCGATATGGCCTTGGGCGCTGAACGTCATGTGCTGGGGGATGCCAGTCGCGGTGATGTGGTAGGTACCGTGTTTTCCCGCGGTGAAGCTGGCGGCTGGAGCGCTGGTGATCGTTGGGGCGGTCTGAGTGATGGCAGTGACGGTGCCGTCGCTGGTCTGGTCGGCGATGTAGATCGTGTTTGCGTAGACCGACACGATGCCGGTGGCCGCGTCGGTCGGGCCTGCCTCGTCGGATGCGGTTGCGGCGGTGAGCGTGCCCACGACTGCGCCCGATGGGCTGATGACCGAGGTGGCACCTGTGCTTTGGTCGACCGCGACGCCCGTGCCATTCGCGGAGTCGGAGCCGACAGCGGTCGGGCAGGAGTCGGCGGCCTCGGCTTGAATGCTGCCGCTGGTGAGGTTGAAGATCCAGACACCGTTGCCATAGCCGGGGTCGCAGTTGGCGACGTACAGGAGATTGCTGACGGGGTCGACCGCGAGCGCGTCGGCGCCTGCTCCGCCCTCGAAATGGCCGGTCTGGGTGGCGGTCGCGGTATCGATGATGAGGACCTGGTCGTCGGTCCAGAAATTAAGTAGGTAAAGCTTCCCGTTTGCGGGATCGAGAGCCATCGAGTCGCTGATGCCAGCTCCGGTGACCATGAACCAGTCGGGTGTCACCTGGTCGGTTGCGCCGTCGATCTCGGCGATCCAGTCGGCGGTGGTCACGAATATCTTGTCAGTGGCTGGATCGACGGCAATGGCGTCGGGCCCGCCGGCAGTGCTCACGGTCAGGGTCGCGGTCACGGTGTTGGTTGCACCGTCGATGACAGAGACGGTAGGGGCGCCGTGGTTGGCCACGTAGATCATGTCGGTGTCGTTGTCGACGGCAATCCCGGCGGGCTCGCTGCCGACCGGAATAGTGGCGGTTACCGCCCCGGTTGCCCCGTCGATGACACTGACGCTGTTGCTACCGGCGTTCGTGATGTAAACCATGCCGGTCGCGGCATCGACGGCGGTGCCGTCTGGATCGCTGCCGACGCTGATGGTCGAGATCCCGGTGGTGCCAGGTGACGCGGCGCTTCTAGTACTGGCAGCCGCATCAACAGGCATCCCGGCCAATGCGATCAGCAGCGCGGAGGCACAGACCATCAGCGCTACCGCCGCAGCAGGCAGCGGCTGTCGGCTGAGCTTCATGACCTGACCTCCGATGGAGTGAACAATCGATCGGCCGCCTGCGTGGCGGCGAGCCCGGGGGCGCGGATGTGGAGCGGAATGCGAGCGGCTACAGCGTGTCCGTCCGGGTGCTCAGGACAGGACGTGACTAGCAGGTCCTTGTATGGTGGTGGCCGCCTGCTTAGTTGCGCTGGCGGGCGTGCGAGCACCTGGGCGTCACGGTAAGGCGGGGCCGGGTGATATCTGCTCACCTTGTGCCTTTCTGAACCGGTCGTCCACAGACCTAGGGCGCGACCAGACTCGCGCAGATTACCTGGCCAAGACTTGCACCTTCTATGTGATCTGGGTTACACCAAAGTGGTATTTGATAGCAAATAGCAGACCCACCGGATCATCAAGTCGCGATGCACAAGCAGACCGTGACCTCCGCGGGCTCGACGCGATCCATACAGCGGCAGCACGAGACAGCGCATCGAACCAGACGCGCGATCGGCTGTAACGACGGCTCTTGCCAGCCCCAAACGACGTACCGGGCGAGCCGCCGGCGAGTTCCTATTCCTGACCGGTTGGCAGTCTCCGGGCTGCCTACGTGGCGGAATGCTTTCTCCGCCCCCGCCGCGCCTTAGGTGGATTTCGTGCGCAGGCCGTCGGCTAGCCGGTTCGCCAGCGTGACTCGGTCCAGGCGAACAGTTAGATGGCGGCAGCGTGGCCCGGGCGGTGGGCAGGCGCTAACGGCGCGCTAACGCGGTGCTAACCGACGCGTCTTAGCGTGCCGAGTAGCGGTTCAAATGCGAGCCGCCTGTTGGCAGAGTCCACCGACTCACGGAGCACCTCAGGAGCCTCACCATGTCGCACGTCCGGTACGAGCGGGGCCTGTTACTGCGATGGCTCGATAGCAGAGTGCCGGGCCCGCCCGCGTGCACAGCTGGCCGGAAGTGGCAATGACCCTGCACTGGCCGCCTGCGCTGCCCGCGCATTCTCCGGGATCCCAGCAGGCGGAACAGCCGGTGCCGCCCGCATGTGGCGCAAGCGCAGACTGCACCGGCCAGGTGCTGTCCGAACCGCTGAAGACGGGGCTGAACGATCCGCGGCTGATCGGCGGTGTTGCCGAGATCACCGCGATGATCGCCGCGCAGCTTGACGACGGCGCGAGTGCTGCTGAGGTCATGCCGGTTATCAGTGACACGGCGCGGCGGTGGCTGGAACAACAGGTTCGCGCCGGTCTGCTGCCGGCCTCTGCCGGAGGGGAACTTGACGATCTCGCGCGGGCCGTCCACGACCAGCGCTACGAGCTCGGTCCGGTAACGGCATACCTGCGCGATCCGCACGTCGAAAACATCGACATCAACGGCTTCAATCAGGTGTGGATCACTTACGCCACCGGGGAGCGAGTCGCGGGTCCGCCGGTCGCGGCAAATGACGACGCGCTGATCTCGATGGTCAGAAACTGGGCCGCACGCGGCGGACAGACTGCTCGGGACTTTTCCGCCGCGGCTCCGCTGGTGAACGTTGCGCTGACCGGTGGCGCGCGGCTGACGGCGACCATGTCCGTGACGCCACGGCCGTGCGTGTCGCTGCGGCGCCACGGCCAGGTCGACGCAACGCTGGGGCGGCTAGTTCAGCTGGGCACGCTCGACGCGACGCTGGAAGCATTCCTCGCCGCCGCTGTGAAGAGCCGGTGCAACATCATCGTCACCGGAGGCGTGAACGCCGGCAAGACGACATTGCTCAGGGCGCTCGCGGGCGAGATTCCCCCTGCTGAGCGGGTGGCCACGCTCGAGTCGGAGTATGAGCTCTATCTGCATGAGCTTGCACAGCATCCGGACGTGATCGCGTTCGAGGCACGGGAGGCGAACTCTGAGGGCGCCGGGGAGATCAGCCTGCACGATCTCATTGCCCACGCGCTGCGCCACAACCCGCGGCGGATTCTCGTCGGCGAAGTCAGACGCGGCGAGATTATGCCGATGCTTGAGGCGATGAACTCGGGCCAGGACGGTTCGATGTGCACTCTGCACGCGAACTCGCCGACGGAGGCCTTTGACCGGATCCTGATCCTCGGCCTGCGCGGTGGCCTGGCGCTTGCGGAGCGGGCGATCCACATCCTCGTCGGCATGGCAGTGGACCTCATCGTGCACGTCCGCCGTGGCTATGACGGCAAGCGCACCATTCGCTATGTCTCGGAGATCCTGGAAGTGATGCCGCCAGGCGACACCGAGCGTCCGGCCGTCAACCGGCTCTTCCTGCCGGATCCGCGGACCGGCCGGGCGGCAGCCGCGCATAGTCCGTCTGCAGGCCTGCTCGGCAAGCTCGCCGCCGCTGGCTTCGATCCCGGCTTGCTCTGCCAGCAGCGGTCCCAGCAGGGAACGTGGTCACGGTGACCGTCCTGGCCGGCCTCGCTGGCGGCCTGTTGATCGCGGGACTGGCAGTGCTGCTGCTCGAGTTTATGCCGCGAGATCCCGGCCTCACTACGCCACCACGGGCAAGGATCCGGATCAGCCCGCGCTCTCGCAGGCAGTTGCTGATCGCTACTTGTGCCGGCCTAGTAACCTTCGCCTTGACCCGGTGGCCGGTAGCAATGGCCGCTGCGGTGCTGGCGGTGCTGTTCCTGCCGCGGATCACCTCCAGCCGCGCGGCCCGGCACCGCGCAGCGGTGCTGGAGGGGCTGGAGCAGTGGACCCGCCGGGTGGCCGACATGCTCACTGCGAGCCGCGGGCTCGAAGAAGCGCTCGAAGCATCGGCACGTCAGGCTCCCGCCGCGATCGGGCCGCCCGTCAGAGCTCTTGGCCGGAGGCTGGCAGCGCGGACGGGTACCGAGGCCGCGCTGCGGGCATTCGCCGCCGATATCGATGACCCGGCCGGCGACCGCATCGCTGCGGCCCTCATCATCGCCACCGGACAGCGGGGCGGGGCAGTACGGCAGGTGCTCAACGCGCTCGCGGTCATGCTCGCCCGCGATGTCGCCACCCGCCGCGAGATCGAGGCGGACCGGGCGCAGCACCGGACGACGGTGAAGTGGCTGACCTTGTTCGTCCTCGGCTTCACCGTGTTCGCCGCCGCGAACCGGTCATACTCTGCGCCGTACGGGACCGTGCCAGGCCAGCTGGTGATGGCGCTCGTCACATCTCTGTACGCGGGCGGCCTGCTGTGGCTGCATCACCTCGGCTCGGTTCGAGTGCCCGGCCGGTTCCTCGCGGGAGATGCGAGTCCAGCGCCAGGCGTCAGCGCCGCGAACACGTGGCTGCGGCAGACCGGTGACCGCCCGGCGACAGGACGCCTGCGGCAAGCCGCTGGCCGCCTGACGAAGGCGCGGCCGTGGCAGCGCGGCAGCAGTGCGCCCGGTAAACACAGCACCGGCTCAAGGCGGCCGGCATGAGCGTCTGGCTTGTCGTCGCGGGCGGGCTCAGTGGCCTCGGCTGCTGGCTGTTCGTGAGCGAACTCGTCCCGGCAGGGCCGAGCCTGCGTGCCGCGATCGACCGCCTTGATTCAGGCGGCAGTTCTGACAACCGGTTTGTGCCGTCGGCGCGACTCGGCCAGCGGCTTGATGCAGTTGCCCAGTGGGTGCACGTTCCCCGGCAAGATCTCAGGCTGCTTGGCCAGGATCCCGCGGACTGGCTGGCCAGGAAGCTAAGCCTGGGCTTTGCCGGCCTGGCAGGCATCCCGGTGCTCTCGGCAATGCTCGCCCTGAGCGGCGTGTCATTACGGTGGACGATTCCGGCCGGCGCCGCGATCGCGCTCGCGGCAGGATTGTTCTTCGTCCCCGACGTCGCCACCCGGATGAGCGCGCGAGCGAGGCGTGCTGACTTCCGGTACGCCCTCACCAGCTATATCGATCTCGTCGCGCTCGAGCGGGGCGCAGGCGCCGCGCCGACCGAGGCGCTGGAAGCCGCCGCGGGAGTAGGACGCGGCTGGGCATTCGAGCGCATCGGCGGTGCGCTGAGCAGGGCCCGCAAGGCCAGCGGGCAGCCGTGGGAGGGACTAGCCAGCCTGGCCGAGGAAATCGGCATCAGCGAACTAGCCGACCTGGCCGAGATCGCGAGCGTGGCCGGCCAGGACGGCGCGCGAATCCTCGACACGCTGGGCGCTCGGGCTGAGTCGATGCGCGCCGAGGCACTTGCGGCGGCGAAGTCGGACGCCGGCGCGCGCAGCACGACCATGGTGCTGCCGATCGCGCTGCTGGCCGGCGGCTTCCTGGTGCTGCTGATCTTCCCCGACTTCTACCGGCTGTTCGGCTAGCGACCAGGCCCGGGCAGCGAGAAAGGCAGGACCCATGCAAACCGATCCAAGAGTCTTGGCGCTGCGTCACTTCATCACTCGACTATGGACGCGCACCGCTGCTGTCCGAGGCGATCGTGAGCTCGGTGCGCTCAGCCTTGAGTGGGTTGCCATCGCGATCGTCCTCGTGGCGGCAGCACTAGCGCTGGCAACTTTCCTCACCGGCAAGCTGGGCGATCTCGAGAAACTGATCCCGAACTGAGCCGGGCCAGGGGCGGGACAGTGAACCAGGCGAGCTCGCTGACCAAGCGGCGGCGTGACGACCGCGGTGCGCTATCGCTCAGCTACGTAGCCGTGCTGCCATTCGTCTTCCTTGTCATCATGGTGGCGATCCAGACGTCGCTCTGGTTCCTGGCCAGGGACGCGGCGCTCGCGGCCGCTCGCCAGGGCGCGGACGCCGGGCGCGCGCTGACTGCCTCGCGCTCGGCGGGTCCGGCTGCGGCGCTGGCGTTCGCCCGCAAGGCCGGCCAGGGCTACCTGGAGGATCCGGTAGCCAGCCCTGCGGGCAGCACCAGTTCGACGGTGTCGATCACCGTCAGCGGCAAGGTTCCCAGCTTCGTGCCGGGCCTGGTCGTGCAGGTGACCGAGACAGTGCAGGCCCCGGCTGAGGAGTTCCGGCCGTGACCCGCAACCCGGCTAAGGTCGCGGGTGACCACGGCAACGCCGCGCTGGAACTAGTGATCCTGGCGCCGGTACTGCTCGCGCTGCTGGGCTTGGTCATTGCCGCCGGGCGCGTCTCGATCGCGCAAGGCTCGGTGAACGCCGCCGCTCGCGATGCTGCCCGGCAGGCATCGATTTCCCTGACGCCAGCCGCGGCTCAGGCGGCGGGCCAGGCCAGCGCCCGTACCGCGCTCGGTCAGGACGGCCTGGGCTGCAAGCCAGTGGTCGTGATCAACGTCAGCCAGTTCGCCACCACCCAGCCCGGCGAACCGGCAGCGGCAACCGCCACGGTGAGATGCACAGTCTCGCTGTCGGACCTCGCGCTGCCAGGACTGCCAGGCAGCGCGCGGTTGCAGGCCGAGTTCACCAGCCCCATCGATATCTACCGGTCAAGAGGCACTGGGTTCCCGGAATTTCGAGCCACTATCCGGCTGAACCCAAGTAGGGGCACCCGGTGAACGAGTCTCCCGGTACTCGGGTTCAGGGAACTCGTGAGATCGCATGCGACTTTAGGGTCCCCGCGCGGCCATTTCAGGCAGTCGTCCGGCCGGCTGAAGCGACACTGTGCGGCCGCGTTGGCGCAAGAAGGGTGATCGACGGGTCAGGCCTGGTAGAGCCAGATCCAGTTGCCGCTGGGGTCACGGACCGCAGAGCAGCGGGGCATGCCTTCGCTTTCGTGGGGCTGAACAACTTCGGTTGCGCCGGATGCGATGGCGTGGTTGTGACGTTCGTCGAGGTCATCGACCGAAAGTCCGAAGGTCGACCGGCCAGGGAGATCCATGCGTTCCTGGCTCGCTATGAGGTGCAGCAGGAAGAAGTCGTCCTGGCCATAGGTGCCGAACATGAACGCGGAGTAGTCCGCGTGTTCCGTGCGCTGGACCACGTCATAGCTGAAACCGAATGCCTTCACGTAGAACTCGACCGCAGCGTCTACGTCCTCCACGGCGATCTTGATCTGGACGGGCCGGCAAACGGCCTGAACTTCCGTCATCGGGATTCCTTTCTCGATATAGCGCTCGGCGTCGCGGATCCTTGCAGTCAGCAGGTCTCGCTGACGTTCCAATCGGCGCCGGTGACCGGTCAGGACGCCGCGAGCCACCATCCCTGTCTCATCGTTAATGACCTGTCGGATCTCCTCGATCGGCAGGTCGTCCCAACGCAGCATCCGGATATGCCTCGCCTGCCCGGCTTGATCGCGGCGGTAACGCCGGTAGCCAGATGCCGGATCGACCGAGGCCGGGACCAGCAGGCCAACCTCGTCGTAGTGCCGCAGCGTACCCACAGACAGGCCTGTCAGCCGCGCGAAGCGGCCGATAGTCATCAGCTCGTCGTTGTCCACGACTCCACCATCGACCCTCCGGTAACCCGAGAGTCAATCATCTGCAGGGCGCATCTCGTGATCACGGCCAGTTTCCGGCGGGCGTCCGCATGGCTACCTCAGGTCAGGGCTGTCGAGCGCAGCTACGTATCTCTGGGTGGACTGGACGCTGATACCGAACAGCTCTTGCAGCTCGCGGATGTCGCCGGCGTTGGCGAACGTCTGGTCGAGAATGCGGTCTTCTCGGAGCGCTTCGATGCTGCCGTCGAGGTCGACCTTCAGGTAGCCCCAGCGGGGCCCGACAGGCTCAGCACGGCCGGCGGTGCGCTGGTTAATGAACAAGTGAGGGTCGACGAGTCCTGCTCGAAGTCTTCCTTGTCGGCCTGCGACACCAGCCGACGCGGCGCATCGATCGAACGAACTACCGCCAGTGTCATCGCGGTCTCGGTTCGCCGGAGACGATCACCTGCCTGCAAATATCAGTGAGAGGCCGAGAATTTGACTCAACTGCCTGAAATTCACAGGACGGGCGTGTCGCGGCGCTGGCCAGTTGAAATGGCCTTTTGTGGCAGGTCGACAGCTAAGCAACCCGGCACTCTTCCCACACGGTGATGTGCCATGCGCTTGTCACGCGGATGTCACACCCGGACCGGCGAACTGCAGCGGCACGTGTTGCCAGTGCCGTGCCGGCTGGCCAGCCAGGACCACGAGCGCGGCGCACTGTCACTGATGATCGCGCTCTTGTTCGTGCCGCTTGCCGCGCTCGCCGGCCTCGTGGTCGACGGGAGCGCCAAGCTTGAGGCGGACCAGAATGCTGTCGCTCTGGCACAGGAAGCGGCAAGGGCCGGTGCCGCCACCGTAGACCGGTCGAGTGCGTACTCGTCCGGCTCATTCGTCATTGACCAACAGCAAGCGCTTCGCGCGGCGCGCGGCTACCTGATCACGTCAGGTTACGGCCACTTCACGGTGGCGGCGGCCGGGACCGGCGCGATTCGGGTCAGCGTGACCATTTCAGAGCCGACCAGGTTCTTGTCGCTGATCGGGGTCGATTCGTTTACCTGCACAGGCACAGCCACCGCGTCGCTGGTAACCGGCGTAACCAGAGGGACGCTATGACTCGCGCGCGGACTGTTGGCATCGGGTTAGCCGCACTCGCGCTGCTTGCCGCAGCCGTCATCGGCCTGCCGGCGGTGCTCTACCGGTTTGGTGGCTCACCGCTGCCGCACCACCTTGCCAGCTGGCGCCTGATCTGGGTAGCGCTGTCCCGGCAGGACGGCGCTAGCCTGCTGCTCGCGATTGTCCGGGACTGCTCATGGCTCGCCTGGCTGCTATTCACCGCCTGCGTGCTCGCGGAAGCACAGGCGGCGATCTTCAGCCGCCGGTCCCCGCAGCTGCGACTCGGCGGCATGCAGGGCGTTGCGGCTCACCTCGTCGCGCTCGCTGCCCTCGCCTTCGCCGCCCCCTCAGCGATCGCGTTGTCGCCGGTTGCGCCGGCACCAGTCGCGCTGTCGGCGATCATCGTGCCGCCCTCACCGGCGGCTCATCCCGGCCTGCCGCAGCTGCTGGCCGCCGACAGCGGCCCCGTTAAGGAAACCCGGCTGATCACCGTGAGCAGCGGCGACTGCCTCTGGTCCATCGCCCGGCGTTACCTGGGCGCCGGCGATCGCTATCCGGAGATCGTCAGGCTCAACTACGGCCGTGACATGGGCCACGGAGTGGTCTTCGCGAACCCCGCGCTGATCGAACCAGGCTGGCACCTCTTCCTGCCTGCCAGCCGTGCTGGCGCCAGTCATGCAGCGGCAAGCCGGCGGACCGGCAGCCATCACCTCGGCCACGCGACTAGCGACCCGCATTACCGTCGCCGGCACCCGGCTGCCCGGCAGCACGCGGCTGATCGTCACGCAGGTAGTTCTCCCGCCGGGAACGTGGTAGCAGAGCCACGCCGCAACCCGTCGCCTCGGGTAGTACCAGGCCAGTCATCGGCGGCAGCGGCCAGGCAGGTCCTTGAGGCTGCCCCGTACCAGACCTCCGCCAGCGCCGCCCCGGCCAGTGACCAGCTACCGCAGGCGGCTGTTTTTGTCACAGGCGCGCTCGCCGGCGCTGTGCTCAGTACTCTGACACGGCTCCGCTGGCGGCAACGCCAGGGTCGCCGCCGCGGCCGTCGGATCGCGCTGCCGGCCGACCTCGGCGTGCTGGCAGCTGAGCAGCGCCTGCGGGCCGCCGTGCCAGCGGAGACCGTCCCGCTGGAGACCTTGCGCGATGCGCTGGCCAGCCTCGCGGCCGGGATTGCCGGTGCCGGGCTGATACTGCCGGAGATTGTCGGACTGCACGTGACCCCGGACGTGCTGGAAGTGCTGCTTGGCGCGCCCGCGCCAGAGGCGCCGCCCGAGCCGTACGTCATCAGCCCGGGCCGGCAGGGAATGTGCTGGCAGCTTGACCTGCCGGCCGCGACCGCCGTGCCTGGCGATCCGGCCAGCGGCGACCGGCTAGGCGGGGAGCCTGCCCGGCCTGAGGCGAGCCTGGCCTGTCATCTGCTTCCCGGCCTGGTTACCGTCGGCGCGACAGGTACCGGGTACCTGCTGCTCGATCTCGAGTCATTGCAGGTAACGGGATGCGACGGCCCGCCTGGCCTGGTCGGCCGGGTCGTCTCGACAGCAGCCACTGAGCTTGCCGCCGCACAGTGGAGCGGCTGGTACAACCTGATCCTGGTCGGCTGCGACGAACTTGAGGTTCTCGGTCGCGCCGAGCACTGCGGCACGCTGGACGAGGCCCTGTCCATGATCGAGGCCCGCTGTGCCGCTGTCGGGCCCAGGATCGCGGCGCGCGCTCCGGCGGACGTACGCGAGCTGCGACTGGCCGAACCGGAGAACGAAGACTGGAGCCTGACAATACTGATCAGCCGGGCAGAGCCGGATCCGGCGCAGCTATTGCGCCTGCTCGAGTTGGCTGAGGACGGTCCCGGCGGGATTGCCGCCCTGGTGGCCGGCGATCCGGAAACTCCAGACGGGCGGATGGCGCCCACCGTGCTGCAGCTTGCTCCCGATCCGCAGGCACCTGACGGGATCATCGCTAACGTCGTGCCGCTGCAGATTGCCGTGCGGCCCCGCGCGCTCTGCGACGCTGACTACGACGCGATCGCCACGCTCTTCGCGGTTGCAGCCGATGGTGTCGACGTCGGGATGACGGACGAGCCGTATCAGGTCTACGCCGCGCCGCCTTGGCTAGTTCATGCGGAGGCGGCCGAGCCGTACCTTGTGCCGGAACCGGATGGAGGCTTACCTCCGTCGGCGGCCACCGTTGTGCCGCACGCCCCGCACCTGCTGTTGCCGGCCGCGGACATGCCGTCGGCCGCCGACGAAGCCTCCCCGCTACATGCCGGTCAGGCCGCTTCGCACCAGGCCCGGCTGCGCGCCGTCGGGGGCGAGCAGCTGCGCGTCAGGGTTCTCGGCCCGTTCATGATCGCCGGTGCTGAAGAATTGCAGCCTAAGCAAGCGGAGCTGGTGCTCGCTCTCGCGCTCGCGGCGCCGGCCGGCTTGTCCAATTCAGCGCTGTGCAGCATCCTCGGCGCCGATCCTGACCACCCGAAGCCAGGCGATGCCGTCCGGCAGATCATTACCAGGACCAGGCGGCGTCTTGGGCCCGCCAGTGACGGACAGGAGTTCATCATCCACGCGGGTAGCGGGCGTTACCTGCTGCATCCTGACGCCTCGCTCGACTGGGCAGAGTTCCGTGAGCTCGTCGCCTCCGGCAAGACAGACGAATTGCGCGCGGCAGTGTCGATGATCGGCGGACAGCCGTTTACCGGCAGCTATTTCTGGTGGATCGACGTTCCGCTGATCGAGACCATGCGTGCCGAACTCGTGGACGCAGCTGAGACGCTGGCCGAGCTCGAGCTGGCCGGCGGCTCGGCTCGCGCCGCGGCGCGAGCTGCAAGGGCCGGCCTGCTGGCCGAGCCGTCAGCGGAACAGTTGTGGCGCATGCTGATGCGGGCTGAGCACGCCACCGGAAGCATGGCCGGGCTTACCGAGACGTGGCGACGGTGTCTTGAAGCGATCGAGGAGATCGCGCCGGGCGGCGAGCCGCACCCGGACACCGCTGTGTTGTACCGGCAGCTCTCCGCCAGGCCACAGCACTACGCGCCACGGCATCACGCACAGGTCCGGTAGCAGCCGCCCCGGGCAATACAGCGCCGGAGAAAAAGCCGTCGACTCAGCACAGTTACCCGAGTTACTCTGATTGCTGAGGTAGTCAGAGTTAACTGGAGCAGATCGTGGAAGAAGCAGCGCTCGATCAGTTGCGGCAGCTGGTCGAAGACGAGGTGAAAGCGAGATTCCCTGGGGGCGCGATCGAGCGGGTTGCGCTGTTGCAGTACGGCGATGAGCCGGTCGTCGAACCTGGCGAGCTAGTTCTCCGGGTCTTCGTGGCGGCACCAGGCGGCCGGGAGGAACGCGAGCAAGTCGCGGAGGACTTCACCCGGTCCTTCGGGCGGGAGCTTGAGAAGTTCAGGGAAGATCTGGCGGCTAAGCTCCCCGAAGCCCGGCGGCTTGAGATTCGCTTCGGTGCCGACGATGGGGACAGGGTGGGCATAGTGCTCAGCCGGCCAGCGCGGTCTGTTGAGGCGCGCGCCCTGGCCGGAGGCGAGCTCACCCCCGTCATGGCCAGGCTCGGGCCGACGGACCTGGAAACACTGGACACGCTGATCACGGCCGGCATTGCAACTAATCGCGCCGACGCGGTGCGCTGGGCACTGGCGCGTATCCGGGAGCGGCCGGCTTACGAGCAACTGCGTGCGCGGGCACGCGAGATCGAGGAACTAAAGGCGCAGTTCTAGCCAGATATGTCTGGCTCAGGTTCGTGCCTCACTAACCGGTTACCGAGATGTCGTTGATCCCGGCCGGTGCGTCGATGTCGTACCGGCTTTGTGCCTCCGCCCAGCCAGGTGATGTCAGCACTGTGCCTTTGGCGAGGCCGTTGTAAGTACGGCCGGCCAGTGTCGCGGCCGAGGCGCCAGCAGAAAGGCGCAGCCGCGCGGCGACGCCCGGCGGCGTAGTCACGTTGACCTGACTGGCGCCACCGGCCAAGGTGATCGTGGCCGTTCCGGCGGGCTGCGGCAGCGTCATCTGGATCAGACTCGAGCCCGCGGAGAAGTCGATGCTGGCGACCTGACCATCGGTCAGGTTCAGCACCGTCTGGTTAGTTCCGCCACTGAACTGAAGCTGCCAGCTCACGCCGGTGCTCAGCTGGATCGAGACCGCGCTGGGGCCGTGCTGGCTAATGCCCAGAAGGGAAAGCTGCACCCGGCCCTCCGAGGCCACCAGCTGCGGGCGGACACCCGAGTTACCCGGTGTAGAGACTTGCAGCAGGCTGCCGGGCATCGCCGCAGCGGTCACGGTGAGCGTCGCTGCGGCGGTGACTACCGCCAGCGTGGCATCGCGGTGTCCGGTCGCGGCCAGCCGCGCGAAATGGACGCCAGCGGACCCGCCCGCGTCGCCAGGGCCGGCCTCCGGGCCCGCATTCCTGCCGCCGCAGCCCGGGATGACGGCCGCAGCGCCGACGACGATCACGGCCGCGCCACTGACCAGGAGGGCAACCTTGCCCACCGGTCGCATCCCCACGCTTGTCCGCAGCCTCCCGTCGTTTACCCGGCTAGTCACGCTGCAGCCTGCGTCGGTCCGGCCGCCTCCGCAGACCGCGACCCCGCACCCGCGCTAGCGTTCTGCTGAGTTTGCCCGGCAGGCGGGGTAAGTACCGCGGGTGAACGCGATCAGTCCGGCCAGCCGCGCGAGCGCCGGGACCGGCGGCGACGGGATCAAGGTCGGCTTGCATGTTCTGGGCGTCGGTAACGGCAGCAGGCCAGACATCGTGGCTGCTGTGGCAGACCGGGCCGACGAGCTCGGCTTTGCCACCCTGTGGTGCGGAGAGCACGTGGTCATGGTGGACGAACCAGGCTCCCGCTATCCGTACGCCGAGGACGGCAAGATCGCCGTGGCAGCGGACGCGGACTGGCTCGACCCGCTGCTCGCGCTGACCTTCGCAGCAGCGTTCACCACCAGGATCACGCTCGCGACCGGGGTCCTGCTGCTGCCTGAGCACAACCCGCTGATAGTGGCAAAGCAGGCAGCCACCGTGGATCTGCTCTCTGGCGGCCGGTTCTCGCTCGGCATCGGCGCCGGGTGGTCGGCTGATGAATTCGCTGCCCTGGGCGTGCCGTTCAGCCGGCGAGGCGCGCGCATGGCGGAGTACGTAGCCGCCATCAGGCAAGTCTGGGCCGACGACATCGCGAGCTTCCACGGCGATTTCACGTGCTTTGAGTCAGTGCGGGTCAATCCGAGGCCGGTGCGGGACCGGAGACTGCCGGTGATCATCGGGGGAACGACCGACGCCGCCCTCGGCCGCGTAGCCGAGTACGGCGACGGCTGGTACGGCTTCAACGTTGAGGCGGCCGCAGTGCCAGACCGGCTTCGAGTGCTGACCGACCTGTGCAGCCGTCATGGCAGGAAACTTCGTGACCTGAGCATCGCCGTGTCGGTGCCGAACGCCGGACCGGAGGTGCTGCCTGCGCTCGCCGAGGCTGGCGTGACCGAGCTAGTCGTCGTGGCCTCGCCGCCCGCTGCACCAGATGCCGCGGCGGACTGGGTCACCGACCTGGCCTCTCAGTGGCTGGCAAGCCGGGCGCGGCCGGCGAGTTAACTGTCTGCGCGTCTGGCCAACGGCGGCGAAGGACTCCGAGCGGCTACCGCGACGGGCCGCCGATAGATTGGTCAGCCAGGACCAATCGAAGGGACCGGCTGAAATGCCATCAACCGACAGCGCGGCCGGCACGTCGGCCATGTGGAATCCGTTCGCCAACATGGCCGCACTCGCGGGTCATGCCGTCCGGATCGTCAGCGGCGAAGGCGCGACCGTCTATGACTCGGCAGGCCGGGCCTACCTCGACGCCATCGCGAGCCTCTGGTACTGCAATGTCGGCCACGGGCGCGCCGAGCTCGGCGATGCGGCCGCCACTCAGATGCACCAGCTCGCTGCCTACCAGACATACGAGGTCTTCTCCAACCCGCCCGCCGAGGCCCTCGCGGAACGCGTCGCAGACCTCGTGCCGATCTCTGGTGCCAAGGTGTTTTTCACGCCTGGCGGCGGCTCGGACGCAGTGGACACCGCGGCTAAGCTCAGCCGCGCCTACTGGCGGGCCGTCGGCCGGCCCGCCAAGCAGGTGATCATCGGCCGCTCGCACGCCTATCACGGCGTCAACGCCTACGGCACATCGCTGGGCGGCATCGCGGTAAACACCGAGCCGTTCGGGCCACTGGTCACGCTCGTCGAGCACGTGCCGTGGGATGACGCGGCAGCGCTGGCCAAGATGATCGATCACGTCGGCGCGGACCGGATCGGCGCGTTCATCTGCGAGCCGGTGGTCGGCGCCGGCGGGGTTTACTTCCCGCCCGAGGGCTATCTGGCCGACGTTCAGCAGATCTGCCGGGATGCTGACGTCCTGTTCATCGCTGATGAAGTCATCACCGGCTTCGGCCGGACCGGGGCGTGGTTCGGCAGTCAGCGATACGGGATCGAGCCCGACATGATGACCGTCGCGAAGGGGCTGACGTCCGGCTACCTGCCGCTCGGCGCGGTTATCACGAGTCCCGGCGTGGCCGAGCCGTTCTGGCGTGCCGGGTCCGCCGAGATCTTCCGGCACGGTTACACCTACTCGGGCCACCCGGCTGCCTGCGCGGTCGGCCTGGCCAACCTGGACATCCTCGAGCGCGAACAGCTCGTCTCGAGGGTGGCGGAGCTCCAGCCGGCGCTGGTCGCCGCGCTGGCGCCGCTCGCCAAGCACGAACTCGTCAGCGAGGTGCGCACGGGAGCTGGCCTGCTCGCCGGGATCGAGCTCGCCGTCGCGGCCAGGGAAGCTGATCCTGGCCTTGGCGCACGGATTGTGACCGCGGCACGCGAGCGCGGCGTCATCACCAGGCTGCTCCGCGGGGTTGCGCTGCAGGTGTCACCGCCGTTCGTGATCACCACCGCGGAGTTGCAGCAGGTAGCTGACGTACTGACTGCGGCCCTGGATGCGGCCCGGCGATAGCCCGCCTTGCCAGCACGGCCATAGCCCGCGTTGCCAGCACGGCGACAGCGGGTCCGCCAGCTGACCAGCCCGCCGCCGGCAGAGCACTGCGGCCGGCGATCGCGGTGCTCTGCCGGGTGCGCCGCGCTCAGCGGCGGCCAGACGTGGTAGCGACCGCGAGGGCCGGCTCGGCGGGAGAAACGGCGGCGGCGCCCTCACGCCGCCGCCCGACGGCCAGCGCGGTCAGCGCGCCGAGCAACGACAGCCCAGCCGACGCGGCCAGGGCCGGGCGGATTCCGGCGACCACGCCCGCCGCTGAGCCCAGCTGCCCGCTGGCCGAGAAGATTGCGCTGACAATCGCTACGCCGAACACCGCGCCGAACCGTTGCAGCGTGTTCTGCACGCCGGACGCCGTGCCGATGTCGGCGGGCGGCACCGCGCCGAGAGCGGCAGTTGGCGTAGTCGGGATGGCCAGCGAAATGCCCACTCCGGCGATCACCAGCGGGAGCACCAGCTCGGGATACCGTGCACCGGACGTCACGTCCAGCGCGGTCCAGCCGAGTCCCGCTGCCTGCATCGCCATGCCGGCCGACATCAGCGGCATGTTCCCGATCCGGTCGCCCAGCCGCCCGGCGACCGGCGCGACGAGCAGTGGCGTCGCGGTCCACGGCAGGAACCGCAGGCCGGTGGCAAGCGGCGAGTAGCCGAGGCCGAGCTGGAAGAACTGTGACATCAGGAACGCTGCCGAGGTGATCGCCGCCATGCTCAGCAGACCCGTCGCGTTAGCCGCGGTGAAGGCACGTACCCGGAGCAGCCGTAGCGGCAGCATCGGAGCGGGAACGCGCGCTTCCCACCACATGAAGCCCGCGATCAGCAGCGTGCCAAGACTCAGCGCCGCGATCACTTGCGCGCTGCCCCAGCCGGTGGCAGTGGTCCGGACGAGCCCCCAGGCCAGGGCTGCTGCGCCCGCCGCGACCAGGCTCACTCCGCCGATGTCCAGGCGACCGGTCTGACCCCTGCTTTCCGGCAGGAACACGGCGGACAAGATCGCGGCGAGCAAGCCGATCGGCACGTTGATCCAGAAGATCCAGTGCCAGCTCAAGCCCTGGACGACGGCGCCGCCGACCAGCGGACCGCCGGCGACAGCGAGTCCTCCGATACCTCCCCAGATGCCGACGATTGCGCCGCGGCGTTGCGGCGGGAATGCGGCCGCGAGAATGGTGAGCCCCAGCGGCGACACTAGTGCGGCGCCGAGACCCTGAACTGCGCGAGCAGCAATGAGGGCACCGGCATCAGGGGCCAGCGCGCAGGCGGCTGATGCGATCGTGAATATCAGCAGGCCGGTCACGTACATCCGGCGGCGGCCGAGCCGGTCGCCGAGTGCCGCGGCGGTGATGATGCCGGCCGCGAACGGCAGCGTGTAGGCGTTGACGGTCCACTCCAGCGTTGCGACGCTGCCGCCGAGCCCGGCGTGGATAGCTGGCAGAGCGGTCACTACGACGAGCGCGTCCAGGGCGGTCATGAAAAATGCCACCGACGTTAGCCCGAGTGCCCAGCTCCTGCTGCGGCCAGCCGCGGGAGCGGCCGCTGGTCTGGTGAGCTGCATGTTCCCACCTCCGGGGGGCCGGGCAGCGGCACCGGTCGGCGCCCCGGACTGCCTGGCTCACCTCTCCTACGGCAGCCAGAGCGGGAAATCGACACTCGGTGGCGGCTAAAAGCGCGTGGTCTCGCGCGGCCCTCGCGTCACGTGCGCGGGATCAAGGACGATCGCCGGTGCTGCGCTGCGAGCGAGCGAGCAGATTATCGCGCAGCGGGCCGTTCTCCGTCGTCTCGACAGCACGCGCCCACGCTGCCGAGGCGGCGTCGAACTGGCCCGCCCGGTCGAGCAGGTCAGCGTGCGCGGCATGCAACGGCCCATAGTTGTCGAGCTCGCCAGCGCTGAGGACCGGATCGAGGACGGCAAGTCCCGCGAGCGGACCGTCCGCCATCCCGACGGCCACAGCGCGGTTGACATCGATGACCGGAGACGGCGCCCGGCGTGCCAGTTCGCCGTAGAGCGCCGCGATCTGCGGCCAGTCGGTCTGCTCGAACGACGGGGCGGCCGCGTGCACGGCAGCGATCGCGGCCTGGAGCTGATAAGGACCGGGTGACCGGAGCAGGATGGCCTGGTCGAGCACGGCGGTGCCATCTGCGATCATCGCCTGATCCCAGGCTGACCGGTCCTGGTCGGCTAGCAGCACCGGCTGGCCACAAGAGTCGATGCGGGCTGCGGCGTGCGAATGAGTGAGGAGCATCAGGGCGAGGAGCCCGGCGCACTCGCTGTCGGCAGGCACCAGCCGGTGCAGTACCCGGCCAAGCCAGATCGCTTCCGTGCACAGGTCAACCCGGAGCAGCTCCTCGCCCCTGGTCGCGGCGTAGCCCTCGTTGAACACCAGATAAATGACGGCCTGGACGGCGGCCAGCCGGTCAGCGAGCGCGGCGGCCGGCGGAACGTCGAACCTGATCCCCGCGTCGCGGATCTTCCGCTTGGCCCGGACCAGCCGCTGGGCGAGCGTGGCTTCGGGGATCAGGAACGCCGCCGCGATCTCTCGCGTGCTCAACCCCGCGACGTAACGCAACGTCAGTCCCACCCGAACGTCGAGCGCCAGCGCCGGATGGCAGCAGGCGAACATCAGCCCGAGGCGGTCGTCCTCCATGCTCGCCTCCCCGATGTCAGCGAAGGACTCGTCCGCAGCGGCCGGATCGGCCAGCGGAGCCAGTCCGCCGCGGGCGACGTGCCGCTGTTCCCGAAGATGGTCGACTGCCTTCCGCCATGCGGTCACCGTCAGCCAGGCGCCGGGCTTGGGCGGGACGCCGTCGCGCGGCCAGGTCCTGGCGGCTGCGATGAAAGCCTCCGACACCGCGTCCTCGGCCGCTTGCAGGTCGCCGAGGCGCCGGGCCACGGTCGCGACGACTGCCGACCACTCGTCCCGGTAGGCGCGCTCGAGCGCGGCGACCGTGGCCCCGGTCTGGCCTGGCTCGCCAGCTACTTCAGGCCCGCCTGCCACGCCTGCCCTTCCATGACCGGGCGGACCTCGACCGTCCCGTACCGCATGATCGGCATTTTTGCCGCCCAGTCGAGCGCGGTGTCCAGGTCAGGCACATCGACGAGGTAGAAGCCGCCCAAGTGCTCCTTCGTCTCCATGAACGGACCGTCTGTCAGCAGGCGCTTCCCGTCGCGCAGGCACACGCCCGTTGCAGTTTCGGGGCGGTTCAGCTGTTCGGCCGCGATCAGCGCACCGGACTCCCTGAGCGCGATGGTGTAGTCGAGCCAGCTGTCGATCACGCCTTCGCCTTGCCGTCGTTCGCCCGCTTCGGCCGGGTCGGGCATCGCGTAGATCAGCAGTGCGTACTTCATCGGGTCCTCCTGTGCCTTCCGGGATAAGCCTGGCGGAACTCTTCCGGCTATCCAACGGGGACTGGCGGGCAGGATCGACACCCGGCGCGAGATTCTCTTCGCTGAGTACCCGGGCGCGCGTCAGCCTGCCTGCAGAGCAGCCAGTTCGTCCGGACGGAATGCCCGGAGCACGTCGAACTCATTGCCCTCGGGATCGGCCAGCACTACCCAGGTCGACTCGGCGTCCTGGCCGACGTTGACTCGCCGGGCGCCAAGCGCTTCGAGCCGGGCCACTTCGGCGGCCTGGTCCTTGGGCCGCAAGTCCAAGTGCAGGCGGTTCTTCACCGTTTTGCCCTCCGGCACCTTCAGAAACAGGATGTCCGGCGCGACGCCATCCTCCGGGCTGCCCTTCGGGGGTTCGATGCACACCTCGTAGTCCTCGTCGGAGGTCCGGCGCCAGCCCAGGGCTGCCTCCCAGAACGACGCGATCTTCCTCGGCTCGGCAGAGTCCACGCACAGGCACTGAATGCGAATGTCCATGCCGCCGACTCTGGCGTGCCCGGCCAGAGACTGTCCATCGGATAATCGCCGGGCCACGACCAGCGCACCGTCCACTAGTTCTGCGTCGAGTGGTCAGCCGGAAAGTCCGCAGTCGGGAAGAAACCAAAGCACAGCAGCACTAACTTATGTATATCTAATAATTTAAGAACGGATTTAGCTGTTGCGAACAGTGGCGTCGGTCTTGGCTCTGACCTTGGCCGCAGTCACGGCCGCCCTGGCCGGATGTGGTGCTAATGGGTCTCGCCACCTCGATGCGGCCTCGTCCTCTGCCCGTCCCTCGACTACAGCGGTGACGCAGGCTGCAGTAGCAACAGCGATGTCAGCGTCAGTCACGGCGGCGACCGGGTTTCACGTCAAGGGCGTGTATACCTGGCCGAAAGCCATCCTGAAAGTCAACGTTGACCTGCTGAAGTCCGGACAAATGGCTGGTTCGATGCGAGACGACAGCGAGCCACTGTCCGCCATCTATGCCGGCGGGACGATGTACACAGAACTGACTCCGGCGTTCCTCGGTTACTTCGGCAAGTCCGCTGAATGTGCCGCGCTGTGCGGCAAGTACATCCTTTCCAAGCGGACCACGTCCCGTGGTTTGCTGCGCAGCATGGGCAATGCATCGACCGAGAGCATCATCGACGACATGTCGGCAGTAGGCCCGGCCATGACATCGGTGACCTTCGACGGCCACTCGGCCTATCGCTGGACGCCGCCAAACTACGGCCCGAACTCATACATCATCGTCTCGGCGTTGCCTCAGTGCTTCCCGCTCAAGATCTATGTTCCGGGCCACTTCACGCTGACCTTCAGCCGGTGGAACAAGGTCAGCGCGCCAGAACCTCCGGCGCCCGCGCTAATTTACAACGGAACGTGGTAGCGAGCTGACGGAGGCAGCGCGGGCGCACGACGGCGACCTGGTGACGCTGTGTCGATCTCGCCGGCTCTCGCCCATCCGCGCCGGGCATGTCCACGAGAAGTCGACCGGGCCACGACCAGCACAGAGTCCACTAAGTTGGGCTAATGACCGCGCCCCCTCAGCCACCGGGTCGTGACAGTCAGCTGATGGCCGGAGCGCCGCCGTTCCCGCCTGAATCGCTGGTAACGCTCGGGAACTGGCAGGAACCACCGTTCAACCGGTGGGCGTTCCAGCACATCAGGGAGCTCATCCCTACCGCGCGGATCCACCGCGGTGACGGGCGGCCCCGTCCTCTGCCCCGGGCCGAGCGTGACCTGTCCGATCTGGTGTTCCGCTCGGGCGATCGCGAGCTGACGGTCGGGGAGATGCTGGCGCAGACGTATACCGACGGGTTCCTGGTGCTGCACCGGGGCCGGATCGTGACCGAGCAGTACTTCAACGGCATGAGTCCGGACACCCCGCACTTGCTGATGTCGGTGTCTAAGTCAGTGGTCTCGTCGGTCGCGGGCGTGCTGGCCGGACAGGGCCAGCTCGACGTGACCGCGCAGGTCGAGAAAATCGTGCCCGAGCTGGCTGGCACTTCGTTCCAGGGCGCCACCGTGCAGCACTTGCTTGACATGCGGGCGGGCACGCACTTCGACGAGAACTACGAGAACCTCGAGTCGGACGTCCGGACTTATGAACGGGTCTACCTGTGGCGACCGGACGGGCCCGAGGCGCGCCCGGCCGATGCCCTGCAGTACTACGCCACGCTGCACAACGACGGCGAGCACGGCGGCCCGTTCCGGTACCGCTCGATCCTGACCGACGTGCTCGGCTGGGTGCTGGAGCGGGCAGGCGGCGAGCGACTGCACGACCTGATCGCCCGCCTGATATGGCAGCCGATGGGAGCGGAGTTCGACGCCGAGATCACCGTCGACGCGCACGGCAACGCGATGGCGGACGGCGGCATCTGCGCCACGCTGCGCGATCTCGGCCGGTTCGGGCTGCTGTTCGCCGCCGGCGGCCGCGCGCAGCGTCGCTACCAGGTGGTGCCGGCCGCCTGGATCAGCGACACGATTGCCGGCGCACCCGACGGCGCGGAGGCGTTCAACGCGGCGGGCGATGCGCCCGGATTCCCGCCCGACTCGCATTACCGGAACTTCTGGTGGGTCCGCGAGCCGTCGGTGCCGTTCTTCTACGCCGCGGGCATCAACGGCCAGAACGTGTTCGTGCACGTGCCGACGCAGACTGTCGTGGTCAAATTCTCCACCTGGCCGACTGCGCTCAGCTCGAAGCTCCGGATGACCACGGACGCGGCGCGCGCGATCGCGGAGGCGCTGGGCCGTTAGCAGTGAGGCTTATGCACGCCCCAGCGTGCACAAGTCTCCGTCATAACCGGGAGGTCAGAGCTTACGGGGCGATCGCTACCGCGACCGGGTAGCTGCCCACGTTGATGTTCTTCAGCGTGCGGCGAGAACTCGTGTTGACCAGCGAGACCTGATCGCCGTAGGTGTCCACCACCACTGCGGTCGACCCGGCGGGCGCCAGCGAGATCGCCGTCGGGTAGGAGTAGAGACCGACTGACACCGGCTTGCCCGCTCGACCCGACGCGAGCGTAATCGGGGTGAGCGTTCCGGAGATCGTGTTGACGACGAACGCGGTCTGCCCGGACTTCGTGATCGCCGCGGCCGCAGGCGAGTAGCCGACCGCTACCGGCGGGCCGGCCGGCCGGGGGCTGCCGGGCGTCTCCGCGCCGATCAGCGTGGCCGAGTCGGAATCCCCGCCAACCGCGAGGACCGTCTTGCTGTCCGGGCTCACCGCCAGCGCATCCGGCGCCTGGCCGGCGCGGACCGGTTGCCGTGCGCTGAGCGTTGCGACGTTGATCGGCGTCACGGTATCGGCGCCGTAGCTCGCGACGTAGACCGTCGTGCCGTCGGGCGCGGCCGAGACCGCGAACGGGTAGCTACCCACCCGGATAGGCCGCCCCGCGCGCCCGGTACTCAACTGGATTGGCGTGACCGAGCCGCCGCCCCAGTTGAGCACGAAGGCAGTGCGGCCGTCCGGCGTGATCGCTATGCCGCGCGGCTCGCTGCCGACCGGGATCGGCGTCCCGGCGGTGCCGGTGGCCAGGTCAATCGGCGTGACCGAGTCTGACCCGGAGTTCGTCACGTACGCCGTCCGGCCGTCAGGCGTGATCGCGATCCCCTGCGGCTCACTGCCCACCCGGATCGCAGCGCCCGCCCGCCGGCTGCCGGTAGCGATCGGGGTCACCGTGCCCGAGCCAGAGTTGACGACGTAGGCCATGCGCCCGCCCGGCGTGATCGCGATTGCCTGCGGATCAGCGCCGACCCGGATGGGCTTGCCGGCGCGACGGGTTACCAGGTTGACCGGCGTCACGGTGTTCGACGCAGAGTTCACCACGAACGCGGTCTGCTGACTTGGTGCTTTACCCGCGGGAACGACAGGCTCCGCTGTCCCCGCCACAAGGCCGGACGCCGCCGTGCTGCTAACTGCGCTCGCCAAGGCAGGGCTGGCTGCCGCCTGTGCCGCCCCGGTCGACTCCGCCCCGGTCGGCTCCGGCGCGGTCGGCTCCGGCGCGGTCGCCGCTGGCGCGGCTTCCCCGGCCACGAACACGTCGTTGACCGGCTGGGCGTAGCGATCGTTCGCCGTGAGCGTGCGGAGGCCCAGCGCGCCTTCGATCGTGCGCAGCAGGCTGTAATGGGTGTAGCGCCTGTGCGACACGAACCCCTTGCGCACGCCGGCTGACCCGATCATGACCGTGGCCACCCGTTGCGCGGGCTTCTGGTAGTCGTAGCCGTCCTCGTCGAACGTGATGATGGCCAGCGACCGCTGCGTGCGCCAGGCCGGCGACTGCATGATGGCGCCGAGCTCGGCCTTGAGGAAGTTGTCGCCGGCCCGGATTCCGCAGCCTTCCATATCCGCGCAGTCGTCCGGGCTTACCCAGTTGAAACTCGGCGTCGTAGCCGCGGCGGCCAGGTCAGACTTGAGGGCCTGAAGCGGCACCAGATGCTGGGCGCAGTAGGCGGGCCGGTCCCGGACATCGCCGAAATAGGTCATCGGCATGTCGTCGTCCCAGTAGTAGCCGTGCACGGTGTCGTCGCACGGCCCGTTCGCGCTCTGCAGGTAAGCTCGCCAGCTCTCGTGTGCCGTGTCCACGAGATCGCCGATGTTCGGGGCGCTGATCGTGTACTGCGAGTTCTCCTCGAGCGGATCGGTCAGCGGCACGCCGAATGTGCTGCCGCCGGCTAGCGCGAGATAGTTGCCGTCACTCGGATGCTCTTCGGCGAAAAAGTTGCTCAGCAGGCTGGCCTTGGGCAGCAGGCTGTTCAGGTACGGCGCTTGCCTGGTGTTGCCGATGACCGAGTTGAAGTCCTCGTTCTCGAAGTAAAACAGGAACACGTGCTGGTAGCGCGGCACGTGTGCGGCCGGCGGCGCCAGGACCGGGCGGCGCACCGGAGCCGAAACGCGGAACGCGATGTTGTCTGCCACCGCGCGGTCGTAGCCGCGGTATGGCGAGTACGGCCCGTCGACGTGCGGCGCCGTGGTGGCCATGATCAGCACCACATCGACGCGCGTTGCGCCCGAGGGCACCACTCCTGACCTGGTCCGGCGGGAGGGTGTTCGCGCCGCGGCGCCACGTCCGCCGACCGGCCCGGCGGTTGCCGAACCGAGTACCTTCCCGGCCGCGGACTTGAACGTCACGCGGACTTTGGCCGAACTGCTCGCGCTGCCGCCAAGCACCGCCGACAGGCGGAAGTGAGTCCCCGGACGAATGCGCGTTCCCGTGCCGGTACGCAGCGTAACGACCTGGCGCAACCTGGCCGTGCCGCCGGCACCGCCGGCGAAGAGCAGGCCGCCTTTCACCGCCGGCTGACGACCGGTGGCGGCCGGGAAAAGGCGGGTGCCGTACCGCACCACGGTCGGCAAGCCGCTCAGGACCTGCCAGCCGGGGATGGTGACGGCGTCCCAGCCGCGCACCGAGTATACGCCGGCCTGCGCGCCGGGGTTGAGCAGCAGGTTGCTGCCGGGCGTCGCGTCCGCAAGCGTGCTGTGCCGGACACCGGCGGCTGCCGCCGCGGTCGCTCCCGGCCACGCAGCCAGGACGGGGACCAGGCATGCCAGCGCTGCAAGCACCCGGCCGGCGACGCCGCGAGTTCGCGCGGCGTCAGGTCGGCGGCGGCACGGTCGCGGGCAGGGCATGAGGCCGATCCTCAGGGCTGGTCACCAGGCGGACCCTGGCCACGATCCTGTGCCAACAAGTCCGGCAGGTAACGGCCGGTCAATTCACGACTGAACCGCCAGAGATCTCCGGTGAAACGTCCTTGCCGTCGACGCTGTCGAAGATGCCGGGCGCGTTCTGGAATTTTCCGCTGGGGTTGGCATGCAGCACCGAGTGGTGCTCGATCTCCACGTTGCCCTTATAGAGCTGGCCGTTGTCACCCTTGTCGATGACGAAGAAGATGGCGCCGCCGCCCTCGCGCGCGTGGCAGTCGCGGATTGCCGTCCCGGAGACGAGCACGTTGTAGTTCTCGCCGCCGTCGGTGTAGATCGCGCCGCCGCTGCCGCCGCCGGCCGTCCCGGCTGCCGACGGGTTGGCTCCGAAGCCGATCGCCTTGTTGTTGACGAAGAGGCTGTTGTAGATGGCGAAGCCGGCGAACAGGCCGCTCACCGCGCCGCCGTTCGAGCACCTGCCGCCGCGGAAGGTGTCATCGGTCAGGTAGACGGGCCGGTGCGCGTACATGCCGAGCGCCCGGATGGCCGCGCCGCCGAGGTCGGGGCCGGACTTGTAGCAGCGGTTGCTGAAGAAGCCGGAGTTGACGACCTTGAGCTGCCCGCCCTGGTCGAAGATGGCGCCGCCGCCGTAGTTAGACGTGCTGGTCTGCCGCACGCCGGAGTAGGCGTTGGTAAACCGCATGTTCTGCACGACCAGCTGCGGCCACTTCTGCTGCCAGCAGTCACTGGTGGTGATGTGCTGTTTCGCGTCGCAGGTGTTCATGTACAGGATGCGGATCTTGCCGCCGCCGCTGAGCGTGACCTTGCCGCCCCCGTCGATCACCGTCCTGCGGTGGGTGTTCACGACCTTGGCTGTCGCTCTCATCCTGATGGTCACCGGGTTCGGGCCGCAGTTGAACTTGATGATGCCGCCCTTGGCGACAGCCCGCACAACGGCGGCCGAGGTGCAACTCCCTGGCGAGCCGGTGCCGATCACGCGGCTCGGGTGCGCTGTGCTCACCGCCTTGGCGGCCGAGGGTACCGGCGCATGGCCAGCCGGGTTGCCGTACTTCGCCAGCGGCCGCACCGTTGCCTGCGTGCTTGTTGTCGCACCGGGCTGAGTGCCCGCCTGGCTGACCGCTGCGCCGCACGTCACCAGTGCCAGGCACGCTCCGGGAATGACCAGCAAACGTCGGAAATCGCCCACGATTCGCATGGATCAGCATGCTAGCCCGGACTCGGCAGCCCATGCATGGGAACGCCTGAGGCTGGGCAGGTCAACCTCAGAACCCGAGATAGCACGCTGAGCCTGCCGCGGAAGGAACCTGTTGTGACCTCCATCCCAGACCTCATCCTCGACAACGGCCAGCGGATTCCGCAGTTCGGCTTCGGTGTCTTCCTGATCGAGCCCAAGGACACTGAGGCGGCGGTAACCGCCGCGCTGCAGGCGGGCTACCGGCACATCGACACCGCGGAGATGTACGGGAACGAGGCACAGGTCGGCGCCGCCATCGCCAAGTCCGGCCTCGGCCGGGGTGACGTCTACGTGACAACCAAGCTGAACAACGGCGCGCACCGGCCTGACGACGCCCGGCGGGCCTTCGACGCGTCGCTCAAGGCGCTTGGTTCTGACTACGTTGACCTATTTCTGATTCACTGGCCGCTGCCGACTAGATACGACGGCGACTACGTGTCGACCTGGAAGACGCTGGAGGAGTTCTACCGGGACGGCCGCGCACGGTCGATCGGCGTCTCTAACTTCCAGCCGCATCACCTGCGACGGTTGCACCAGGAGTGCGAGATCTCGCCGGCCGTCAACCAGATTGAGGTCAACCCGTACCTGACGCAGGACGACGTGCGCGGCTTCTGCGCTGAGCACCAGATCGCTATCGAAGCCTGGTCGCCGCTCGCGCGCGGCAATGCGCTCGGCGATCCGACCATCGACGACATTGCCAGGCGCGTCGGGAAGACCCCCGCCCAGGTGATCTTGCGCTGGCACATCGAACGCGGCGACATCATCTTCCCGAAGTCCGTGACCGAGTCCCGGATCAGGGAGAACATCGACATCTTCGATTTCGAGCTGTCTGGCGAGGACGTCGAGGCAATCAGCGCGCTCAACCGGAACGAGCGGACCGGCCCCGACCCCGACAAATTCGACTTGATCTGAACGGATCCGGTCGCCTGAATCGAATGGCGCTGAATGACGGCTGTTCGTAGTTTCTACATACATGTAGATATTTAGTTTTTTCCGGGAAACGACCCGAGCGCGGGGTCAGCCCTGCCAGCATGTCGCGCTAAGCAGCGGGTGCGGCATAGGGGCGGGGCAACACAAATGAATGCGGACAAGGCAGTTTGTCATGGGCGACTCCTGGCAAAGCGCGTTCGCGCGCGCTTGACGAGTGGCGGGGTCGCCGGTGTTGCGGCCCTGTGCACAGTGCTGGCCACATCTGGGCTGGCCTCAACTGGCCTGGCCATGACAGCTAGTCCGGCGCTCGCCACCGCGAGCGCCAAGGCCGGCCCATCAACGGTCGGCACGGTCGAGGCCGGCACGGTGAAGGCAAGCAGCAGTCAGGTGCCGACGGCGGCCGACTGGGCGGCTTACCTGGACGGGCCGAGGCACACGTCCTACAGCGCCTCGCAGACCGTAATCACGCCGACGACGGCGCCGTCACTGACGCGGCGGTGGTCACGAGGCACGGGAGCCCCTTACCAGGCCAGCCCGACGGTAGCCGACGGCAGGGTGTACATCGGATCCGAGAATGGCTGGTTCTACAAGCTGAGCATGTACAGCGGCCGGGTCCTCTCTAAGGTCAATCTCGGGAGTCAGCCTGCGCTCACTTGCGGGGCGAAGGGCATCACGTCAACGGCTACGGTCGCCGTCAACCCGCATAACAAACGGCTGACCGTCTACGTGGCCGGCGGCGATGGCTACCTGTACGCGCTCAGGGCATCGAATCTCCGGCGCGAATGGCGCGCGGTGATCGGCATCCCGTCCAAGAAGGTCAACAACTACTACGACTGGTCCTCGCCCACGGTCTCGCACGGCCGCGTCTATGTCGGTGTGGCATCGAGTTGCGACAAGCCGCTCGTGCGGGGCGGAGTGCTGGCGTTCGACGAGGGCACCGGCAAGAAGCTCGGCCAGTTCTTCACGGTTCCCGCTGGCGCGAAGCACGCGGGCGGCTCGGTCTGGTCCAGCATTGGCGTGGCGCCGAACGGTGATGTCTACGCGACCACGGGCAACGGGCCGCAGTACAACCAGTTCCTGCAGAACTCCGATTCGATCCTGAAGCTCTCGCCGGTCCGGCTGAAGCTGCTGGGTTCGTACCAGGTGCCGAAGGCCCAGGCGACCGTGGATGGCGACTTCGGTGCCTCGCCGGTCTTCTTCGGTAGCTACGTCGGCGCTTGCAACAAGAACGGCGTGTTCTACGCACTCCGCCAGGCCACCATGAAGCGCGTCTGGTCGCGGCGGATCAGCGGCGCCATCGGCGGCAACGCCGCGTGCCTCGCAGCCCCGGCTTACAACGGCACTGACCTGTTCTTCGGTGGCGCCGGGGTCATGATTAACGGAACCGCGTATGCGGGCTCGGTGCAGGAGCGTGTGCCGAGCACCGGAGCCTTGGTCTGGAGTACCGGCCTGGCTGGCGATGTCCTCGGCAGCCCGACGCTGGACGGTGGCGGTGTACTTACTGCCGGCGCCTACGGCGGCTCGTCGCCCGGCGTGTACCTCATCGACGCGAGCAGCGGCGCTGTCATCGAGCAGCTCACTGGCGGCTCGACGTTCGGCCAGTCGGTGTTCGCCCGGAACTGGCTGTTCACCGCGAACAGCAACGGCGTCAGCGCCTGGCAGCTGCCGGCCAGCTAACGCGCAGCCCGGCAGGCACCGCCCGGCCGACACATCCCACCGGGCCGGTCAAGTTTGGGGCATGAGGCGGCGGGAAGCTGCTCTCGCCATCGTGCTTGACTCCATACTGGTTACCGGATCATCAAATCGGGCAAAGGGCGAGCGAGCGATGCGGTTGAGGTCGGGCGTTGCGATCGACCTGGGCACGGTCAACACGCTGGTCTATGTCGCCGGCCGAGGGATCGTCGTCGAGGAGCCGTCGGCGATCGCGATCAGCCGGCCGGCCGGTCGTGTCGTTGCCGTCGGTGCTGCGGCCGACGCGCTCAGCGGCAAGGAGCCGCTGGACATCGAGGTCATCCATCCGCTTCGCGATGGCGTGATCGCTGACCTCGAGGCCACGGTTGCGATGCTGCAAGCCTTCCTCCGGGTGGCGCGGGTGCGCCGTGGCCTCGGCAGGACAGCGGCAGTCGTCTGCCTTCCGATCGAGGCCACCTATGTCGAACGCCGGTCAGTCGCCGCCGCCGCCGAGGCCCTCAGGCCGCGCTGCGCTATTCAGCTCGTCGAAGAGCCGGTCGCGGCAGCCGCCGGTGCCGGGTTCGATCTGGTGGCCGGATCGGGCGCGTTCATCGTCGACATCGGCGGCGGCACCACTGAGGTAGCCGTGCTGGCTGGCGGCCACGTCGTCCGCGCGCGATCACTGCGCCTTGGCGGCAATGCCATGGACGAGGCCATCGTCCGCGCGGTCAAGCTCGAGCACGGCCTGCTCATCGGCCGGAACGCCGCCCGGAACCTGAAAATGACGCTTGGCCTGGCTGACGGGTCCATCAGTGAAGCCGAGACCGTCGGCGTGGACGCGGCACGCCGGGTTCCGCAGGTGCGGCGTGTCTCGGCGAAGCTAGTCGCGGCTGCCGTCGAGCCGACCGTGGCAGCCATCACCAGCGCGGTCGAGGAACTGCTGTCGGACATCCCGCCGAACCTCGCGGAGGAGGTCGTTCGCGGCAAGATCCGGCTGGCTGGCGGCGGTGCGCTGTTGCCCGGCCTGGCATACCGGATCGAGACTGCCGCCGACATCGCTGCCGTGGTCGTCGACGATCCGCTCCGCTGCGTGATCCGCGGCGCAGCGCAGATACTCGAAGGCGGCGCACCGGCCGGCCGGGCCGGACCTCGCAGCCCGGCCTAGCCCAGCTCGCCAGTCCGAATGGCCGCGGTGAATCTGTCCCACTCGTCTCGAGTGAAGGTGAGCACCGCGCTGGCGTCTGCCAGCTTTCCGTCTCTGACTGCGACCCGTCCGTCAGGCAGGCTGGCGATCTCGACGCATGATCCATGGCCACCGCACTGCCATGCCAACTCACTCGCGGGAACTACGGGCTGTGCCTCGTTGCCGGCCCCGAAAGCGTCTGTAGTCTCAGCTGGCACAACCACTCCTCAGCCACCCGGCCGCCGTCCTTAACCGTCGGGTAACTTTCAGTGTGCCTGATCGAACGGCAAACGGCACTATGTCGTCGCACCGGCCCACCGCTCCGCGGCGATCCTTGATATCAGTTGACGCGAAGCTTCCTCGTCCAGTGCCCCGTCCGCAATGCGGTCGAATGCCAGCCGGTACTCGTACGTCGCCGGCTCGTCTTCGATGAAGTCGTTCCTGGTCAACTGCTCGACGTAGACGATGTCGCTGATGGGTGTGCCGTGCACCGGTGCGAATTGGAGCAGGGCAAACGAGCCCGGGCTCACCACGGGGTGGCTGCCTCCGAAGGCGAGGACCCGGATGGTGACGTTGGGGCGGTGCGAGACTTCGTTGATGTGCAGCAGTTGGCGCTGCATCAGGTCGTTGTCGCCGTAGCGATGCAGAAGAGCGGCTTCATCCAGGATGAAGCTGAATTGCCTGTCCGCGGCGGAGAGGATCTCTTGACGCCGCATTCTGACCTCGACGCGGCGTCGAATCATGCCCGGCGTGGGATGCGAGACGGCTGGCGCGTAGATCTCCATGATGGCGGTGGCATAATCCTCGGTCTGCAAGAGTCCGTGTATGAGCTCAGGGGACCAGCATTTGAGTTCGGCGGCGCTCTCTTCCTGTCTGATGTAAGCGGCGTACTCGGGAGCGATCGAGTCCAAGTAGCCGTGCCACCATCCGCGCGGCTCCGGCTCCGCCGACAGCGACGTCAGTTGGCCGCGCCGAGCGTCATCCACCACGTACAGATCGAGCAGCCGAGTCAGGTCGGCTGGCTTAATCCCGATGCGGTTCGTCTCGATCCGGCTGACCTTGGAGGCGGACCAGCCCAGCGCGATTGCGACCTCGTCGCCGGACATGCCGCTGACCTCCCGCAGCCGGCGAAGCTCTGTGGCCAGGGCGCGGTTAGCTGCCGAGTTCCTGAGATCGGGCATCTGCCACTTCCTGTCAGGCCAGTCGCAGCTGACGCAGCAAACTCAGTGGAAGCGTAGCGCCGGGACCGTACGGAGATGAAGAGCTTGGGAAAAATTCATGACTTCTTGCACTGCATCTTGCAGTGAACAGGCGACTAACTCACAATTCAAAGCAGAGGGCTTATCCCTCGTGGGGGCGGGAGGCCGCCGATGGTCGCTAGGCACAATGGCCAGCAGGTTCTCCCGCGACGGCTTTCCGCCGGGTACTCATCCCGGTCGTCGCGCGGCGGCTCTGCGGCCAGGCGGGACCCGAACAAGCAGCGGGCTGCGGCCCGAGACCCGCCCGGCAGGGGCATTGCGCCAGCCAAGTTTCGCGTCGTTACGCCGACATGACACTGGGCGGGCACGCCGGCCCGCCCAGGTCGAGAAACCAAGATCCATCCGACCTCAGTCAGGGACGGGATAGCTCATGGCAATTATTCACATTACCCCTGCTCTCAATATCCGCAAGGGTCCAGATTCGCAGGTCACCGGCCTAGTTCCGGGTCGAACTAGCCAATTGCCGCATGGGGGTGGCGACGATGGTCCCTGAGGTACTTGGCTGGTCTGTGACCGCGGCCGTCGTGGCTTGGGGCCTAACGCTGTCGTGGGCCAGCGCGGCAATGGCCCAGAGCCGAGATGCAATGCAAGAAGAAGTCGATCGGTGGCGAGCCGAGGCGATCCGGGCCCGGCAAGTGGCCGACCAACTCAGGCATGAGGCGGCGGTGTGGTCCCGAGGGCGGCAGGACGGCCGGGAGGACCTGATCGCCATGGTGCCGCTCCTGGTCGCCGCGCAAAAAGGGCTGCCCGGCGCCGACGTCGTTGACGAAAGCTGACGCAGTCCGGTTAACGCAGTCGCTCCCGGCCGTACTCCGGAGTACGGCCGGGAGCGACTGCGTTAGCCAAGGCTGGCAGGTGCCTTCGCGCAGTCACGCCTTCAGCGAACCGGTTGTTCTCCGCAGCCCCTTCGGGCTACCCGAACTCGCCTGCTTTGATGCCCGCCAAGAATGACTGCCATTCCGCGCCGGAAAAGACCAGGACCGGGCTGGTGTCGGGAGCTTTGCCGTCGCGCACCGCCACGGCGCCAGAGTCGAGGGTCGCGACTTCAACGCAGGAACCGTGCGGCCCGCATCGCGAACTGCGGCGCCAGGACATTTGCCCGGTAACGAGTTCGGGCGATTGGATTGGCGCTAGCTGGATGTAAGCCGTTGGTCCTAGGACAGCCGAGGTCTGATTTAGCACGAATGGCTCCATATAGTTGGCCGTCTACGGCAGAGCGGCGGCGTGCTGCGCATGTGTGTGCTGCTGTCACAGCGTGGATCGTCACTATGGCCGGCGATCCTTCGCGAGGCTTTACCCTCGCGGACGACCAAGATGACTCTCTGGAAAGCAAAGTATTGGTCCGTGACCGCGAAAGCCTACGACACGCCCTAACACGGCGTGCATCGGACGTGGCAATCGGGAGATCACAACAAGGTAACTGGATCGGTTGCGCACACAGTTGGCGCCCGCCGGTAAGCCGGCGGGCGCCGAATGGTCGTTCGCGGGTTGGCAGTTGGTAACCGCGGGCGATTATGACGCGGCCGGATGCCGGGCGACACCGACAGGCGCGCGGTGACTTGCGTGCATATGAGCAAGACCAGCGTGTGCCGGCCGGGTCCGGCGCGGAAGCGCGATCGCGACTAGCGCGGCCGCGCCGACGGCGATCAATCCGGCGACGATGAATCCGGTCGTCATCGCTCCGGTGAAGCTCTGATGAGCGATCTCGAGGACCTGCGGCGCCAGCGGACCGGCGTGCGCGGCGACGGCGTCGGCTTGGGCAATCGACGGGTCAGAGGCCGCGACGATCTTGGCCGGCAATCCGCTGGTGGCCTCTGCGTGCCGGAAGGACGACGCGACGACGCTGCCGATAACCGCGATGCCCAGGCTGGCTCCGAGTTCCTGCACGGTGTCGTTGATGGCGCTGCCTGCTCCGTACTGCTCGGCCGGGAGGACAGACATGATCGAGTTGCCGGCCGGCGCCATGACCAGGCCCATGCCGGCGCCCATGATCGCCACGCCGATCGCCAGGAAGCTGTAGGACGTCGTCGGCGTGACCCGGGTCAGCATGAGCAGTCCGCCGCCCATCGCGCTCAGTCCGGCCGGGATGATGACACGGATGCCCAGCCTGGCAACGAGCATGCTGCTCAGCGGGGCAGTGGCCATGACCGCCGCGGCGAACGGCAGCGCCCGCACGCCCGCGGACAGCGGGCTGTAGCCGTGCACCAGCTGGAGGTACTGGGTCAGCGCGAACAATGAGCCGAACAGCGCGAGGAAGGTCAAGCCGATCGCCGAGCTCGCGGCGGAGAATGCCCGGTGGCGGAACACGCGCACGTCGATGATCGGGTTCGCGGTGTGCAACTCGCGGTAGACGAACCCGGCGACGAGGATGGCCCCGAGAGCGAGCTCGCCAAGCGTCGTCGCGGCAGTCCAGCCGCGGGTCGGCCCTTCGATTACCGCGTCGACGACCGCCAGCATGGCGGCGGCGGACAGCGCCGCGCCCAGGACGTCAAGCCGGGTTCCGGCCTTGCGTTCGCCGGGCAGGCCGGGCACGACCGTGCGGACGGCGATGATCGCGACGACGACCAGTGGCACGTTGACCCAGAACACCGAGCCCCAGTAGAAGTGAGCCAGCAAGAGCCCGCCGAGCGTCGGACCCACCACGATGCCGACACCGGCGATCGCCGACCAGGCACTGATCGCGCCAGCTCGCTCCTTCGCCGGGAACACCGCGGTGAGGATCGACAGCGTGGCTGGCATGACGAACGCCGCGCCGACGCCCATGACAGCGCGCGCAGCGATCAGAGTCGACGAGTCGCCAGACAGCGCCGCCCATGCCGAGCCAGAGGCGAAGATGACCAGGCCAGCCACCAGGGCGTTCCGGCGCCCGAAACGATCGCCCAGAGCACCCGCCATGACGAGCAGGGCGGCGAAGGTGAGCGTGTAGCCGTCAGTGATCCACTGCAGGTCAGAGGTCGACGCGTGCAGCACCCTCGCCAGGGTCGGCAGCGCGGTGTTGAGGATGGTGTTGTCGATGACCACGACAAGCAGCGACAGGCACATCACGGCGAGGATCGCGCGGCGCCGGGGGTGCCCGGACGTCCCTGTGTGCCCGGACCGTCCTGCGCGTCCGTCGGAAGCGTTGGTGAGTTCCATAACCAGATCTCCAGCTACTGAGCTAACGCCTGTTGACTTACATCTGTAAGTTTTACAGTATGAGTAAACAGTTGTAAAGTCAGTGCATGAACGAAATCATCAGGGAGCGGAACCGGCGGGGTGAAGGCACCAGGCTGCGTGCCGAGATCCTCGCGGGCGCCACCGAGCTGCTCGAGCGCACTGGCAGCGAGGAGGCCGTCACGCTCCGGGCGGTCGCGCGCCAGGTCGGGATCTCGGCGCCGTCGATCTACTCCCATTTCCCGGACCGCGAGGCGATCGTGGACGCGATCGTCGACGGGGCCTTCAGCGACTTCAATGCCGCGATCAAGGCTGCGAGCGAGGCCGCCGACGAGGCCGGAGATGGCCCGCTGGTGCGCGTACGCGCGGGGTGTGCCGCTTACCTGCGCTTCGCGGCGGAGCGGCCGAACAGGTACCGGCTGCTGTTCCAGCGACGGGACATTCTCGGCGACGGCCAGCGCCCGTTCTCGGCTGTCCGGATCCAGAGCCTTGATTTGCTCATCGACAGCCTGCGGGCCTGCGTCGACGCGGGGATCTCAGCCAGTACCGACCCCGAGCTCGGCGCAACGGCCATCTGGGCCGCCTTGCATGGCTTCGCCACCCTGCATGCGGACATGCCGGGCCACCCGTGGCCCGATACTGACGCGCTGCTCGACCGGATCATCGACGGGCTGGCCGAGATCACGAGCGAGCCTTAGCTGCCAGTCCGGCGGGCGCACGCGATGACGGCCGCGGCGCTGCGGTCGATGTCTTCTTCGGTGGTGGACCAGCCGCTCACGCTCACGCGCATCGCCCGGATGCCGTGCCAGGTCGTGGGGCCGCACCAGCACGTGCCGTCCGCCTGGACCGCGGCGATCACCTCGTCGGTCCGTTCTGCCTCGCCGAATGACACCAGCACCTGGTTGAGCACGACCTGGTTCAGCGGCTCGAAGCCCGCGTCCAGCATCCGGCCCGCGAACCGCCCCGCCAGGCGGCAGCTGCGCTCGACCAGGCCGGCCACGCCGTCGCTGCCCAGGCCGGCCAGCGCCGCCCACACCTCGACCCCGCGGGCACGCTGTGAGGACTGCGGTGACATGCCCATGGCTTCGATGCCGGCGTCCGGCAAGTAGGCAGCCGACGCTTCCATCGCGGCTGCGAGCGCATCCGGCGAGCGGACCAGGGCGACACCGCAGTCGTACGTGGTGTTCAGCCACTCGTGACAGTCGGTTGCCCAGGAATCTGCGCCGTCCGCCCACGCGACTTGGTCGCGCAGGCCGTGCGAGGTAGCCGCCCACAGACCGAACGCGCCGTCGACATGAATCCAGGCATCGCTCTCCCGTGCCCACTCGATCAGCGGCCCGAAGGGGTCGCTGGCTCCGGTGTTCACGTTTCCTGCCTGCAGGCACACAATGGCCGGCGCGTCGAGCCTGGGCAGCCGGCTGGCCTCGATCCGGCCCTGGCGATCGGCAGGCAGCACTGTGGCCCGGTCCCGGCCAAGGCCGACAAGACCGAGTGCCTTGCGCACGGTCGTGTGCACTTCCGCGCCGACGACGACGGTCACGGGCGGCGCGCCGACCAGACCCTGGCTGGCGGCGTCCCAGCCCCGCCTGGTCAGCACCGCGTCGCGCGCTGCGGCGAGGCACGTGGCGTTCGCCATGGTCGCGCCGGTGACGAAGCTGCCCGCGGTGCCAGACGGCAAGCCGAGCAGGCTAGTGATCCAGCGCAGCGCCACCGCGTTGAGGCGGGCGGCAACTGGTGACATAACGGTCAGCGCCGCGTTCTGATCCCAGGCTGAACTGAGCCAGGCCGCAGCCTGCGCGACCGGCAGCACCGCGCCGGTAACGAACCCGAAGTACCGCGGGCCGTTCGTCGCGACGGTGGCTGGTGACCCCACGTCATCGAGCTGCCGCAGCACATCGGCAGCCGCCAGCCCGGTCCGCGGCAGCTCGACGTCCAGCTCAGCCAGCCTGGCGACCGCCGCGGCATCAGGTGCGACCGGCCGCCCGGCGACCCCGCTGAGGTAGGCGAGCGACCGGTTGACAGCATCGTGCAGCAGGTCTGGCCGATCCGACAGCATGGCGCCAATATCCAAGCCGGTTTCTGACACCCAAGCCCTCCCTTGTCTGGCGGCGCCGGCGGCACCATCCGTCCGCTGGCCGGCGCGGCGTGCACGTCCACATTGTCCCTATGGGGAACTGGGCCAAGCACCCCGCTGCATTTCGTTTGCGCAGTCTCGGTCTAGGCGTCGGCCGCGCTGTCAGTTACCGTCGATGGCAACGGCTGCTGGCAGCCGTTGGACCGGCACTCGTTGGGCCTTGGAGGTGCCGATGGACGACATAGCGGACAGGTTCCTTGACCTGATCCACGAACTAGAGGATGTCACCACCAGCGTGACCGTGGAACGGGCGCTGGCGGAGTTCGACGAGACGACCCTGCAGGTGTTCTGGAAGAAATGGCCGCACCTGTCGGGGTGGAACGGCCGGTTGTGGGCCCTCCTCTCGGCGGAGCTAGCAGGGCCGTCCGCTCGTGCGGCCGACCCGGAACTCGACGAGACCGGCGGAAGCGGGTAGCCCGGTGGCGACCCTCAGGGACGTGATGAGCACCTCCGTGGTTACCACCGCGCCGGAGACGCCGGTCTCGCGGGCAGCGGCAGCCATGGTGGCAGCGGGGGTCGGCTCGGCGGTCGTGATGCAAGGCTCGTTCGTCGCCGGAATCGTGACCGAGCGCGACGTGCTCAGGGCAGCGGCCTCGGGGCAGGACCTGCGCGACTCATCAGTCGCTGAATGGATGACAGCCGATCCGCAATCGGCCAGCCCGGATTCATCCCCGGAGGAGGCCGCGCAGATCATGCTGCTGAACGGGTTCCGGCACCTGCCGGTGGTCGACGGCCGAAACGTCTGCGGTGTCGTCACCCTCCGCGACCTTTTCGCAGCCCGGATCCGGCGTTAATCCGGTAGCCGCTGGCAGTTGAAGGGAGCTCGCGCGTCCGGCGCGGTGTCATCCGACGGCGGTCACGTCGATGAGGTCACCGGGATATGTCACTGTGACCTCGGTGATGGCTCGCCGGAAGTCGCGCTGGTTGCTGGTGATGAAGCGCTCGGCACCAAGTCCGACCGCCGTTGCCAGGTGGGTCGCGTCCGCCGCACGCAGCCCGTACTTGCTGGCCAGCGCCGTGGCCAGGTCCGCGGTGGCCCGGTCGACCGGGCGGAGGTCGATGCGGGAGAGCAGGCCAGCCAGGATCCGGACTTCGGCGGTTTGTCCGTCGCGAAGTGGCTTGCCCAGGATTTCCGGAAGCAACAGAACTGATCCGGCGCCTGCATGCTGCCGGCCGGCTTGCCGGAACAGGGCAAGCACCCGGCGTCCGAGCGGGTGACCAGGGACAGCCGCGTAGATTATCGCGTCCGCGTCGAAGGCATCCACTACCCGCGATCCCGGCCGGCCCGGATCGCGCTGATCAGTTCTTCCGCGCGCGCTGCAGTCAGGCCAGGCTCGGCCGGCAAATCGGCCGCGCCGGCGCCATCGACAAGCTCATGTATGCGCGCGGCGTCTTCGATGACGACATGCGCGCGAGCCCGCATTACATCCGGTCGCACCAGGACGGCGACCGGCCGGCCATGCCTGGTGATCGTGACTTCCTCGCCGTCCTCGACTCGCGTCAGGAGTTCCGGAAGGGAGGCCCGTGCCTGGGATACCGTCAGCGTCACCACGGCAGTTATCGTACGTCAACGTACACAGACGTACAAAACTTGGCTGCCGCCGGCCTGCTGAGGGTTAGTACGCCGGACGGCACTGGTCGGTGGGGTACTGGTCCGGATAGCGGGGCTGCGCTGGCTGGCGACTTTGCCGGCGAGTCGCGAGCGGTCAACGCACTTCCCGCAGCTCGGCGAACTTCTCCCGCCCGAGCACGCGCAAAAGGTCGAGCTTCTCGGCGGTGTCCGTGCCTGGCTGCGCGGTGTAGAGAACGAGCGACTGCTCTCCCGTGGAGTCCAGCAGGACCTCACTGGCCAGCGCGAGCGGGCCAACCTCCGGGTGGAGGATCGTCTTCGTGCAGTTGCGCATGACCGCGACGTCATGCCGTTCCCACAGCTCGCGGAACTCGTCGCTGGCCTTGAGCAGATCGCGGATGAGAATGTTGACCTCCTGATCGTGCGGGCGGCGGGCGTGCGTGGCTCGCAGGTCGGCGACGTGGTTGGCCATGAGGACCGGCTGCAGATCCTCGGGGATAAGTCGCCGGGAAGTCCGGTCGACGAACATCCGCCAGATCGCGTTTCCGGCGCGGCCCGGCAGCGCGGGGGCACCGAACAGCGCCTCGGCCATGGCGTTGCGCGCGAGGACCTGGCCGCTGTCGCTGAGCACCTGCGCGGGCACGTCCACGATCCGGTCGAGCACGAGCAGCAGGCCCGGGGAGACCCGCCGCGCGGACGTGCTGCGCCCCCACGTCCGGTATCCGGCCAGGCGGTGCAGGTAGTCGCTCCCGTCCTGGGTCAGCCGCAGCGCGCCGGCCAACGCGCTGATGACCTGTTCGGAGGGCCGGGCGCCGCGCTGCTGCTCCAGGCGGGCGTAGTAATCCACCGAGATCCCGGCCATCTGAGCGACGTCCTCCCGCCGTAGCCCGGGAGTCCGCCTGCGGCCGCGCGGCGGCAGCCCCACCGAGGCTGGCTCGATCCGCTCCCTGCTGCGCCTCAGGAAACCGGCCAGTTCAGCGCGATCAATCCCGTTCATGGTCTTATTCTCGCCGCGCCGCGCCGCGCGTAGCCAGGGACAGGGAGTCCGTGGCTAAGCCGGTCTCTGCTATTCCGCCTCGCCGCACGCCAGGGTGGAGTGCGCAGGACGAATGCCCGGCGGGAGGAAGCGGGGCATGACGAGATCGGAGCAGGACCATGGCGAACGAGACGATGCTGGTGACGGGCGCGACCGGGCAGGTCGGCAGGCGGCTGGTGCCGAGGCTGCTGTCCTGGCGCGAGCCTGGCGACGAGGTGAGGGTTCTGGTGCGGACCCGGGAGGCGGCCGAGCGCTTCGAAGCGCTGGGTGCGCAGGCCGTGGTCGGCGACATCACCGAGGCGACCGACCGCAAGCGCGCGCTGGACGGCGTGGCGCTGGTCGTCAACGCCGCGGCCACCTTCCGCGACCCTGGGGTCGGAGAGTCCGACATGTACCGGGTGAACCGGGACGCCGCCGTGGCCCTGGCGCGGGAGAGCGTGCAGGCCGGGGTCCGACGGTTCGTCCAGGTGAGCACGATCCACGTCTACGGCCCGGGAGTCGGCCGTCCGGTGCGCGAGGACGACGAACTGCGCGCGCCGGACGCCGGCGAAGGCGAGCGGCACCGCGTGTACCCGCACAGCAAGAGGGAAGCTGAGGAGCAGATCATGGCCCTGTGCGCGGAGACCGGCTTCGACGTGATCACGCTGCGCCTGCCCTTCGTATACGGCGACGGCGACCCGCACATCGCCAATGCCCTGGCGCACTTCAGCCTCGGCGACCGGGCGGCGCACGCCCTGATGCCGATGGGGCACCACGCGGACGTGGCCCAGGGCATCCAGCGCGCGCTGCGTACGGCGCGGCCGGAGCGGCCCGGGTACGCCGCGTACAACATCGCCGGCGACGCCCCGTCAACAATGTACGAGCTGTTCGAGCTCGACGGGCGGGAGTTCGACGTCGCGGCGGCCGCCGGCCGGACCGTCGAAGACCCCTGGCTCGGCGTCCCGGACATCACACGCGCCTATCGTGAGCTGGGTTTCCGGCCGATCTACCCGACCGCGAAGGCCGCCTGGCGCGACGGCGCCCTGTAACGCGCCGCCGCACGTAAGCGGAGCACGCACACCGCCTTGACAACTCAGGCGGCCCGGTGGATGGCGGCCGGAGCACTCGAAGTCGTGCAGACTCTCCAGCGGGCCGGCGGACAACTCCGATTCCTGCCGTTAGGGCCCGGCGGCGAAGGGCTGAGCCGGGCGCCGCGAAACCCGCGTCAGTACGCCGGACCGTACTGGTCGGTGGGGTACTGGTCGGTGGGGTGCTGCGCGGGATACGACTGGGTCTGGCTCGCGACTTCCTCGGCGAGTCGGGAGCTGAACCGGTCGGCGGCCAGCCGCGCCACGACGACCTCGCCGAGTGCGACGGCTGCCAGGAAGACCACTACGATCCCGAGTCCGTAGAAGAAGCCGAGGTTCTCGAGGAAGCGCATGGTGGTGGGCCCGAATATCGCGCCATGGCTGGCAACGGGCGACCCCGTCGAGATGTGCCGGCCGGCCAGCGCGAATGCCGTGACTGGCGGACCGATCACCAGCCACGTGCCGCCGAGTACCCCGAGGAACGCGCCGAAGGTCGCCGCGCCGTCGGAAGCCAGCACCAGCAGCCCGCCGAGAAAGGCGGCCGCGCCCGGCAGCACCGACAGCCATAGCCGTCCGGAGGTATATGCCCATGCTTTGTCCGGTGTGTAGGCATAACCGAAGTACGGACCGATGAACGGCACCAGAGCTGCCCACGCGCCGAGCAGCATCAGCATGGTGCCGGTAACGCGGCCGCGGCTTGCCAGAGCGGGGCTAGTCATCGCGTCATCTCCCTCGAATCGATGGTCGACGCAGCGCCGCTAGGTACCCGCGATGTCGTGCTCCATGCAACGGCGCGTCTGTTAGCGCCCAGGGAATGGCGCAGGTCAGTGGCGGTGGCCGTGATCGCCAGCGTGGTCATGGCCTGCGGGGCGGTGCGCCAGGGCTTCCGCGCGAGCGCTGACCTCGCCTGCGGACACCGCCGATCGGCTAACGAGAACGTCTTCCAGAGCAGCCAGCCACAGCTGGTAGTAGTTCCACTGCCCGCCCTCACCTGACGCGGTCTGCCATGCTTCGATCCGGGCGATCAGCGCGGCCTGGAAATCCGCCCAGGTAAACGCGCCCGCCCCGGACAAGCTGACGGCCATGCCGAACGCGCGGCTCTCCCACGGCTCAGCGAACACCAGCTCGCCGTTGGAGCGCGGCGGTGCGGCCGGGCCATCGATATCAAGCGGGGCGGTCATGGCGCTTCGACCTTCGCCACGCCGACCATCGCGTCCCGGCTTACCAGGGGTACGAGTTCTTCCTCCGTCAGGTGCTCGGTGCCAGCCGGGCGCTCGGGAAGCACCAGCCAGCGCACCTCGCTGGTGGAGTCGCGGACGGTGATCTGCACGTCGTCGCGGAGCTCAAGCCCCATCTCGGCCAGCAGCGCGCGCGGCTCCCTGACCATGCGTGACCGGTAGACGGGGTCCTTGTACCAGCTCGGCGGCAGGCCGAGCACGGGCCACGGGTAGCACGAGCACAGCGTGCACACCACCACGTTGTGGATGGTCGCCGTGTTCTCCACGACGACGATGTGCTCGCCCTGGCTCCCCGAGAAGCCCAGCTCCTTGATGGCGGCGGTGCCGTCGTCGAGCAACCGCTGCCGGTACTGCGGGTCAGTCCATGCCCTGGCGACGACCTTGGCGCCGTTGAGCGGGCCTACGTTCGTCTCGTAGGTGGTGATGATCTCGTTGATCGCCTTCGGGTCGATGAGGCCGCGCTCGGTGAGCAGTTGCTCGAGCGCCTCGGTGCGCAGGGCCGGCGGAATCCGCCCGCCTGATCCGTTCACGGTTGTCATGAGGCTGGCTCCAGGTAGCTCTCGTACAGTTCGGCGGTCACCGCGAACGGCTCGGCGCCGGCGCCCCACAGCTCGCGGGAGCTGAACCGCACCGAGTAGACGTGCTGCGGGTTCTCGCCCTGAAAGTGCGCATTGGTATCAGGCAGCACTGCGGACGGCTGGATGAGCTCGACAACTCCGGTACATCCCCGCAGATAGCCCGGCAGCCTGGTGTGGCCTGGCGACGACGTGCTCCGGGCGCGCACCCGCTGGCCGACGGCGAACGCCGGGTCGGCGGCCACCATGCGCAGCGAGCCAGGGGCGGCCGGCGCGTAGTCCGGCCGGGCAGGTTGGGGGATCGGCGGTTCGTCAGTATCGCCGCCACTCAGGTTGCGCGCGCGGGCGTCGATCGCGCCCGGTGCCAGGATGGCGCTGTCGGTGAGCTGCAACTCTGCACCGTTAAGCCAGCGGCCGTAGTAGCCGTCGTCGAGGTAAGCGGCCCGGTCGAGGCGCTCTAGCGCGTGCCGGAAAGCGTCGATGTTCTGCCCGGCCACCCGCGAGGACAACAGCGCCAGCGCGAACGCCCTGCCCTGCCAGGGCTCCGCGAAAACCGGTTCGTCGCCTCGTGGTGGATGAGCACGACCCCATCCCCGGCTGCCGCCCATGTCGGCAATGCTGTCCATATCGCCCTCGAATGGGTGCCGAGTTGCTGTCGCTGGGGCGCCACCACACCGGCACCCACGAAGATCATTGACCGGTATCCGGGGCGGCAAACACTCACGCAGGCGCGACCGGCGGCCAACGCGACCGGCGCCCAACGCACCGGCGCCCAACGCACCGGCGCCCAAGTGGGTGAGTAACCGCGAGCGGCAGCTAGCCAGTGGCCGCGGCGCGCAGCGACCGGTACAGCAGTTGCTGATCGCCGAGACGGCGGCGGAGTTCGCGCTCCAGGCCGCCGATCGGGACAAGATTCTGCGGGGCGCGCGGGTCCTTGTGCGGCGAGCTCGCCAGCGGCGGCAGCACCAGCGCGCTCAGATCGGCCAGCCGCGTCACCTCAGGAACTGGCAGGTCGGCCGAGCACTCCAGCCGGACGACGCCAGACCAGGGAGCGCCGGACGAGCCGTCCAGGCGCAGGTACCAGGAGTTCCGCCGCCAGGAGGTGCCCATCGCGAATGCGGGCGTGCGCTGGCCTGCTCGCAAGTCAGTGACGACAGCAGCCTGCTCGGCCGGGAGGTACGTGGTGTGGTGCGTCTTGATGAAGCCGAGCGTGCGGTCCAGATGCGTCCTGCCGCGCAGCGGGCCATCCACGAAGAGCAGGTCATGCGCATCCGGATGCTCCTTCCTGAACAGCAGCGCCAGCTGGACTTCGGCATCGCTGAGGTGCTGCTGCAGGGCCAGCGTGAGCTTGTCCATCCCCGGACCCGGCGCCTTGCTCGCGACGTAGACGGCGTGCCGCGCTTCGATGTCCGGCGCGTCCGGCGCAGCGGTGAACAGGCCGCGCTCGACCGCCACGTCGGTGATGCGCGCAGACCCGTCAAGGCAGACCAGGCCGGCCGCGTAGGAGGCGGCGATCCCCGGCAACGGCTGAGGGTCTGAGCCGTGTACCCAGACGCGCGCATCAAT
>Ga0335075_10000825_pt1 | contig 52265 bp, 43 predicted proteins | sample Lox_Sample_24_FD_206723 | JGI IMG/M metagenome (GOLD analysis project Ga0335075, IMG submission 206723) | Soil microbial communities from Loxahatchee National Wildlife Refuge, Florida, United States - Lox_Sample_2.4 | ecosystem: Environmental > Terrestrial > Soil > Wetlands | place: USA... | reverse complement strand
CGATGATCAGCCTGCTCGGCTCCGGGGATGAGCTGTTGCGCGTGATCGAGAATGCCGTTAAAGCCGACTTTCACGTGCGCGGCAACGAGATCACGATTACCGGGCCGGCCGGGGAGACCGCGGTCGCGGCCCGGCTGTTCGAGGAACTGACCGAGCTAGTGACCGGCGGAGCGCAGCTGACCTCGGACTCCATTGAGCACAGCGTGTCGATGCTGCGGCGGAAGACTGGGATCAGGCCCGCTGAGGTGCTGAACCTGGACATTCTGTCCAGCCGTGGTCGCACGATCCGGCCGAAGACACTCAACCAGAAGCGCTACGTCGACGCCATCGACACGCACACCATCGTGTTCTCGATCGGCCCGGCCGGCACCGGTAAGACGTACCTGGCGATGGCCAAGGCAGTGAAGGCGTTGCAGGCGAAGGACGTCAACCGGATCATCCTGACCCGGCCGGCGGTTGAGGCAGGCGAACGGCTGGGGTTCCTGCCCGGCACGCTCTACGAGAAGATCGACCCGTACCTGCGGCCGCTCTACGACGCCCTGCACGACATGGTCGATCCGGATTCGATACCGCGGCTGATGGCGGCGGGGACTATCGAAATCGCCCCGCTGGCCTATATGCGGGGTAGGGCCCAGCCAGTGGACACGCCGGTGCTGACGCCAGCAGGATTCCGGCGTATCGGCGACCTGGCCGTCGGCGATCTCGTGGTGGCCTCGAACGGCGAGCCGACGCCCGTCATCGGGGTGTACCCGCAGGGGGAGAAAGACATCTATCGGGTGACGGCCCAGGATGGCGCATCGACGCTGTGCACCGGCGACCACCTCTGGGCCGTTGCGACCCGCAGCGACCGCCGCCGGAGCAGGCCGCTCCGCGTTCTGACGACCCGCGAGATGATCGGGTGCTTGCGTGCCAGCCATTACCGCCGGTATGAGTTGCCCTTGCTCAGCGCGCCGGTCTGCTTTCCATCCCGGGAAGTGCCGATGGAGCCGTACATGCTTGGGCTGCTGCTCGGGGATGGCTGCCTAACAGGGCGAACTACCCCGTCGTTCGCTACTCGCGATCCGGAGCTCGCCGCTGCGGCGGGGTGGGTATTGCCTGGAGTCCAAGCACGGCACAAAGGTGGTCCGGATTTCGTGCTGAGCCGGGTCAGGGCACCTGGCCAGGCCGTCACGCTGGAGAACCCGGTGACTCGGGTCGCACGCCTGCTCGGTCTGAATGGCACGACGTCGCACACCAAGTTCGTGCCCGATATCTACCTGCACAACTCCGCAGATGTTCGTCTTGGTGTCCTGCAGGGTTTGCTAGACACCGATGGCGGCCCGGTCGTGCAGCGGGGCAGGACTTGCCGCGTCCAGTACACGACCGTTTCACCGCGCTTGCGTGATGACGTGCTGTTCCTGATCAGGTCGCTGGGCGGCATTGCCTACGTTCACACTCGCCCGGCCGCAGGGCGTAGGCCGGGCCGGGCGCGAGGCCGTCCCGTTTATCACCGCTATGATGCCTATATCCTAGATATCAGGCTTCCAGCTGATACAGAACCGTTCCGGCTTCACCGGAAACGGGCGCGGTACCGCGCGGCTGGGGGCGGCGGCCAGCCGAAGCGTTACATCGAGAGCATCGAGCCGGCCGGCACCGCGGAAGCCGTGTGCATCGCGGTCGCGGCGGCCGATTCCCTCTACACAACGGAAGACTTCCTGCTTACCCATAACACCCTTAATGACTCTTTTATCATCCTCGACGAGGCGCAGAACACCTCACCCGAGCAGATGAAGATGTTTTTGACCCGGCTCGGCTTCGGCTCTCGCATCGTCGTGACCGGCGACATCACCCAGGTCGACCTCCCGGCCGGGCAGCTGAGCGGCCTCCGCCTCGTACAGGAGATCCTCGAGGGCGTCGATGACGTTTACTTCTCACGGCTGACCAGCCACGACGTGGTCCGGCACAAGCTGGTGGCCGACATCGTTGATGCCTATGAGAGATTCGACGCCCGGCAGGTAGCTGCTGAGCCGGGGCGCTTGCCGGCCGGCCGCCAGCGTCGAGACGGCTACCGCGGCCGGTGACGACGCCAGACGGAGACAGGACCAGGCGGTGTCACAGCCAGATCGTGGCACAGGCAGCCGGTCAGAGGGGGCCGGTTTGAGCGTCAGCGGGAAGGGCAGTGCCGGGGACCAGATGAGCATCGAGATCGCCAACGAGTCAAGCATCGACGTCGACGAGTCGCTGCTCGCCGCGCTCGCCAGGCATGTCCTGGACGACATGCGGGTGCACCCGCTTGCCGAGCTGTCGGTTCTTCTTATCGACGAGCCGGCCATGACTGAGCTGCACGTGCGCTGGATGGGCGAGGAGGGCCCGACGGACGTGCTGGCGTTCCCCATGGACGAACTGCGCCTGCCGCAGCCGGGCGGTCACGGTGACCATGGCTCGTCCGACCCGGATGGGGCTGAGGTCCTGCTGGGCGACGTGGTCATCTGCCCGCAGGTAGCGGCGGCGCAGGCGGCCGAGGCGGGCCAGGACGTCCAGGACGAGATCGACCTGCTGTGCACCCACGGGATCTTGCACCTGCTCGGTTACGACCACGCTGAGCCGAAGGAGCACGCCACCATGTTCGGCTTGCAGGACCGGCTGCTGGCCTCCTGGCGGGCTCAGCGCGAGCCGGGCGGGTCGGGCGGGCAGGGCCGGTCGGGCGGGCAGGGCCGGTCGGGCGAGCAGGGCGGGTCAGGCGGGCAGCGTGAACCCGGCGCGGAGCGCGATTCCGGCCAGGAGGCGCCGGAAGGGGCCGGGTGAGCCATCGTGGCTTGGTTGCTAGTCGCCGCGCTGGTGCTGGTGCTGCTGGCAGGGTGGTGCACCAGTGCCGAGACTGCGCTGCTGCGCGTGTCCAGGGCGGGAGCCAAGGAGCTCGGTCGATCGGCCGGTGAATCCGCCGAGCCGTTGCAGGCTGCGCTGGCGGACGTGCCCCGTTACCTCTCGGTAGTGCTTTTGATAAGAGTCGCCTCGGAGATCTGCGCTGCCGTACTTGTCGCTGCCGTGCTGGTGACGTGGCTCGGGATCAACTGGAAGGCGTTCCTGATCACCGCGGCGGCTATGACGCTGGCCAGTTACCTGCTGGCCGGCGTGATACCGCGAAGCATCGCGCGGCGTTCCCCGGTCAAGGTGGCAAGCGCGGCCGCGAGCGTCTTGCGTCCGGTCATCCGGCTGCTCGGGCCGCTGCCAAGGTTGCTCGCCGCGGCCGGCACCGCGTTCCCGGCAGGCCAGGGCAGGCGGGACCGCGGCAGCCAGTCGGGTGCGGAGGAAGACCTGCGGGGCCTGGTTGACCTGCTGGAGCAGCGGCAGATCATCGAGGCCGGCGAGCGCGCCATGATCCATTCAGTCTTCGAGCTAGGTGACACCATCGTGCGCGAGGTCATGGTCCCGCGAACTGACATGGTGTTCGTCGAGCGCGGCAAGACCCTTGGCCAGGTGTTGTCGCTCGCGCTGCGCAGCGGGTTCTCCCGGATTCCGGTGATCGGCGAGAACCTCGACGACGTCGTCGGCATCGCCTACCTCAAGGACATCATGACGCGCATTCACGAGCACCCGGAGGGCGAGAAGGTCGAGGCCGTCGAGTCGATCATGCGGACTGCGACCTTCGCCCCGGACAGCAAACCGTGCGATGACCTGCTGAGGGAGATGCAGGCCAGGCATGTCCACATTGCGATCGTGATCGACGAGTACGGCGGCACCGCGGGCCTGGTGACGATCGAGGACATCCTCGAGGAGATCGTCGGCGAGATCGCCGATGAATACGACAGGGAACGCCCGCCCGTCGAGTGGCTGAGCGACGGCTCTGCGCGGGTGAGCGCGCGCCTCGCGGTCGAGGAGCTTGAGGAACTGTTCGGCGTCAGCATCGACGCCGAAGACGTCGAGACTGTCGGCGGGCTGCTTGGCCACGCGCTCGGCAAGGTGCCGATCGCCGGCTCGGTCGCGACGGTGTCGGGGCTGCGCCTGACGGCGGAGAACCTCACCGGGCGGCGCAACCGGATCGGTACTGTTCTCGTGCAGCGGACCGAGGATGGCGAACTGGCCGGCACGCCGTCGGCGGGCCGGCCGGCGCAGGCGGAAAGTGGCGGCAGCGGCCCTAACGGCGCTGCTAAAGCAGGAAACGGGGTTGGTGCTACCGGGAGAGCGCCCGAATAGCAGCGCCGCCATCATGACAGCGGATGGTCGCCAGCCTCCTGAGCATCCGGTCTGACCGGCGCCGGCGGGCGCGGGCCCGGCTGCGCGAGCCGGAGCAGGCGACGGCTGACCGGCAGATCGAGCAGGAACGCGGCCGTCACCGTCACTGCGACGCCCACGGCCGCGCCGCCGACGGCGTCGATGAAACGGTGATCGCTGAGGGCCACGACTGCAAGGCCGACCGCGCAGCCGATGAGCACCGCAGTCGCGATAATCGCGATCCGCACGAGGGGTCGCACGTTCTCCCTCGGCGACCCTGCGAGCAGCACCGTGGTCGTCGTGATCAGGGCAAAGATGCCGGTCGTGTGCCCGCTCGGATAGCTGGCATACGCGTAGAGATGGTCGGCGAGCGGCTTGAGCACCTTCTCGGTAGCCACGGACGCGGCCGGCGCACTGACTGCCGCGAGCACGGCGCCGTTGACGCGCCGCGCTGCGAGGCAGGCAATGACCATGGCCGTGATGATGATGCCGACACTGACCTCCTGACCCAGGTCTGCCACAAGCCGGAGCGCCTCGCCGTGCCCGCCCAGGCGGGCTTCAGCCCAGAGGTCGACCCGGCGGTCGAGCGGATCGGCGTACCCGTCGTGTACCGGTAGCGCGCCACCCGCCAGTATCAGCACTGCGCAGCCGAGCGCGATGCGAGCGGGACGGCGCGCGGCAGCGGGCAGCAGGGGCTGGGTGCCCCGGCGCTGTCGGCGCGAATCACTCCTGGACGCACGGGACACTGTGGTGATGTGCCGCGTTCCGCCGTCCGGCAATCCACTGGCGCGCGCATTTTGCGACTGGCTGGCAGGAAGGCTAACTGGGCTGGAACTTCGCGGTCAGGACGACCGGGCGGCCTTCGGGCTCACTGTCAGGACTCCAGTCGGTTGCGGGCTGACAGTCTCTAGCACGACGACGCACTCAGCGCATCGGTAGAGAATCTCGCCTGCTCCGGTTAGACCAGCGGCGACCATGGGTTTCGGAAAGCGCTTGCGGCAGGAAACGCATGCACGCCCGAGTCGCTGCGCTCGGGTCAGGCTCGTCGCGTCAATGAGCGGCAGATCGCCCATGCCGTGCACGCTAGCAGCGCTCAGCGAAATCGTCGTCCGGCGCGGCGATCCTTGACTCGCAGTTTACGGAGCTAGCCGAAACTCGACGACAGCGAATAACGCTGCATGCTGAAGTTCAGCCTGGCACCGCCGGTCGATGCGATCTCCCAGCCGAAATTGACCTGAGCCATCGTGTCCGACCTGCTAAGGAAACGGTGGCTTAGCAGCCAGTTGATGAAGCTGAGAATGTCTACTCGCCCGGAGGTTTCCGGCTGGCCGCTGAGCACGAAGCTGAACATATCGGCGCCGCTTTGCCAGATCGTGAAGAGCTGGCCGCCGATCTTGACACGAGTGAGAATGTCTCCGCTGGGGACTCGACCGTGATTGTCCATCCAGATCATGACTTCGACCTTGTACCTGTCGAGCCAGATGTCATAAGCCGCCTCAGCAGCATAATTCGCCGATGCGCCGGGCATCGACTCCGCGAACGTGCTGGTGAGCTTCGTAAAAGAAGTGAGGGCCTGGCCGCTGTAGTTCATCTGCACGCATGGGTAGGTCTTCACGCTTGGTGAGGTCGGCTGGCTGGACTCAACCCCCCATATGCCGAACGAGTTCGCCCAGATCCGCTGCGGGCCCGCCTGCGACGAGTTCCATTCGTTATTGAAGACGTCGAACCCGGCGTCGTTCCAGGTGCCGAGCCGCGCATCGGAGTGCCAGCGCGGGTGGCTCGGCATCGGGACCGGCGCGGGCCCGGCGGATGGCGGGTTCGAGCAGGAGACCAGAGCCGAGCAGAGCAGCAGCGCGCCGGATATGACGCTGGCGGACAGCAGTGGCCTCGGTCGGCGCATCAGTGCAGCAGTTTGATCGCCGCGGTCAGCGGCAACGCGAGCCCGTCGCGCTCGGACATCACCGTGACCGGCAGCGGCCACGGGATATCAAGTTCGGGGTCGTTGAATGCGATCGACACGTCTTCGGCCGGGTCATGCGGGCAGTCGATGCGATAGGACGTGTCCGCCGGATCGGTCAGCGCCTGGAAGCCGTGCGCGCATCCGGCCGGGACGAACAACGAGACCTGACTGTCGCCGGTCAGCTCGAAGCTTTCCCAGTTGCGGTACGTCGGCGAATCAGGCCGCAAGTCCACGATGACGTCGAAGATCGCACCGGAAGAACAGCGGACGAGCTTCGACTCCCCGTTTCCGCACCGGACGTGCAGGCCGCGCACAACGCCGCGAACCGACCGGGAGACGCTGTCCTGTGCGAATGAACAGGGGTCGAGTCCCGCTGCGCGGGCGACATATGCGTCGAAGGTCCGGCAGAAGAAACCGCGCTCGTCAGCGTGCGGCGTCGGGATGAAGAGAAGTGCCCCCGCGATGCGCGGCACCGAGCGAATCTCCATTGGCCTTCCGTTTCCTGGCGCGGACCTTTTTCCGAATTAATGGAGCGGGACTGCCACTCGCTGATACACGAGTGCGCCTCGACGCAGGTGCCGGTCCTGGTGCAGTGGCGGTGCCGGGACTCGGTTCCGGCGCATAAACTTGCTAGCCCGCGTTCTGCTCAGCCATTTCGCCCAGCAGTTCGTGCAGGCGCTTTGCTGTCTTGTCCCACGAGAACCCGGACGCTACCTCGCGATTGACCAAGGCTGCGCGGGCCTGGCGCGACCGGTCAGCCCATATCCTGGCGAATGCCGATGCCATCGGCAGGGCTTCCAGCGGCGTCCACTCCACCTCAGCCCCTTCGGCTACCTCCTTAATGGCCGGAGTCGGCGCTGCGACGAACAGCGAACCGCAAGCCATCGCCTCGAGCGGCTGAAGACCGAATCCCTCATCGTCTGAGGCCATGACCGTCGCGGTAGCGCCGGCGTACAGACACACAAGATCGTTATCGGTTACCCAGCCACGGAAGTCCACCTGCTCTGCTATGCCCAGGTCTGTGGCGAGTTGATGGAGGGAAGCTCCGGTTGGCCCGGGGTCCCCGGCTACAACGAGGCACGGCGGGCATGAGGTTTGCGCAGCAAAATGCGCGAAGGCCTCGATCACGACTGAGGAGTGCTCACGCGAATCATTCGATGCCAGATGAAAGAAATACGGAGCCGCAGACGGCTGGCCGTTTCCGACTGGCCGGAAATGGTCGAGGTCTACTCCCAACGGCACGACTGTCACCCGGTCGACGGGCATTCCGTGCCGCCGTTCGAGATCGGCTGCGGTCGCGCTCGTGGACGTGACGACTCGGGAGCGCTGCAGGCTACGGTTCATGATCAGCCGGCTGTAGGCTCGCCGGCTGAGCTCCCGGCCGAAGCCGCCGCCGGGGTCCACGATTTGCATGACTTCCCTGGCGGATCCCTTGGACCAGCGAATTTCCGGGTCCTCGGGCACATGGAGCAGCAGGGGCGGCCCCCACAGTGCGCCGCATTCCCGGTGGCTGTAAACGGCCTTGGCCCCGAGCCTGCGGGCCAGCAACGGCAGGGTGATCTGCTCAAATACGGCCTGTGAATGCTGGCCAATGACGGTGACCTGGTCGGCGCGAATATCCCGCATCAGCGCAGGGCCGCCTGGTCCGCAAATACCGTGGTAGCGGTCCGGATACCAAGCCAGCAACCTGGAGCCAATTTCTACCAGAACACGTGCGACCCCCCGGCGGTTGCGCCCGATGTCTCGAAGGTCAAGTACGACAATGGCCGCACGGCTAGACAATGTGGCTCCCCTCAACCGTTGGTCTAGCTTGCCGGGCAGTTGGCTCAGCGGCCGGCTAGTCGCGGTTGAACTGCTGCGGGCAGCGCTCCATCTGGTGCTGCCGCCTTCTGCCGGCCTCGCTGGATATGAGGGCTGAGGCCGTTGCAGTGATACGAAGCAGGCAGTCCGGGCCGCAGAACTCCCCTGTGCGCCGGCAACGTTCTGCGTTGCCCGGATCGGCAGATGTATCAGGGCAGAGCGTTTGCCGTTCCTCAGTTACATGGCCGGGTCGTATCCACGAGTCGCTCGGAGCGCACTACCGCCCGCCCGGCTTCTGGCCGAAACGTGGCGCGTGGAGACAACGATGCTGTGTTAGTGGCGGGCTGGATGTATCCGGGCAAGCGACCAGACGAAGGGGCTGGAAATGTGGAAAGCTGGGGCCACGGCAGGCGGCCGGCTCACCGGCACGCGCAAGTTCGAGCAAGCTTCTGGTCGCAGTGGAACTGGAATGCGGGCTTGCGGGCCCGTCTCACCTGGATCGGCGTCGCAGCGGCCGTCGCCGCGCTGATCGCGGTCGGCTTCGTGTCTCTGGCTTCGAGTCCGAAGCCGCAGCCGGCGACGTCGGCGTCGACGGGGACGAAGATCTGCGGGCAGCCGGTACTTAACTCGCCGTACAGCTACCACGGTGCCGCCGGGTCTTACGCCAGCGGCAAAGCTGGACTTCCCACTTACGGCAGGCCCGGCTCGGACTTCCCCGGCGACACCGCCGGCGACGTTCTGCCGGCCCAGACAAAGAGCTACCAGAACTGGGAACTCCGGCCGGATACCGTCTACTACCTCGAGCCTGGCACGCACATCGGAAATTTCGCAGCCGATGCCCATGACTCATTCGTGGGCGGATACTCGGGTGGCACTCGCACGACGCTGTCTGGCAACTATGGCGGCGATGCCTGGGCTATTGACTCGAACGCAAGCCAGGGCAACCAGCCCGGCGTGAGGGTCGAGTACCTGACCATCGAGAAATACCAGCCGCCGGTCGATCAGGTCGCTATCGATCAGGATGGCAACACCGGCTGGACGATTGCCTACGACACCGTCACTCTCAACGTGCCGGGCGCCGGGGCCTTCGCCGCATCTAACAGCGTGCTCAAGGACAACTGCATGACTTTGAACGGCCAGTACGGCTTCCAGTCAGCGGCGTCCATGATCAATGACTCGCTGACAACCGGACCGTACAACGTCAGAGTCGAGGACAACGAGATCAGCTACAACGACACCTGCGACCTGTCCGGCCTGATGACTAACGCGGCGGTGGGCTGGAAGAACCGCAACCCGGTCCCCGCGGACTACCGGAACTCCAAGTGCGGCAAGGTGTCGGGCGATGGCAACCAGGGCGGTTTCAAGCTCTGGGAAACAAACGGCGTGACCATCAAGGACAACTACATACACAACAATTGGGGACCAGGGGGCTGGGCGGACACTGACAACGCCAACACGACCTGGACCGGCAATACGATCACCAACAACGAGAACGCGGCGATAATCGAAGAGATCTCTTATAACTTCTCGATCACCGACAACTACATCGCGGACAACGACTGGGTCGATGGACTGAGTAACCCGGACTTTCCGCAACCTGCGATCTACATCAGCGGGAGCGGGAGCGACTCCACTTTCGGTGGGGTGCCGGCCTGCTCGGAGGCCTCGTGCTCCGACCAGCCTTCGTATTCCGCAAAGTCCGTGATCAGCGGCAACACGCTGGTGAATAACGGCGGGAGCATCTTCCTCTGGCAGGACTCCAACAGGTATTGCTCGGATGGGTCCGACGCGCCGTGCACGCTGGTCGACGGCGGGCCGTCGGGACCGTTCAGGGTCAAATCATGCGCGGCTCACCTGCCGTCGGCGTCGGTAAACGAGATAAGTTACGCCAGCAAGGACACTGGTTCGCCGAAGGAAAACTGGTGGGACGGTTGCGTGTGGCGCACTGATAACGTCAGCGTGACCGCCAACATTATCGATTTCAATCCGGCCAGCATTCCGCATTGCAACCAGTCAGACTGGAAAGATTGCGGCGCCGGCGGGATCTTCAGCGAATATGGCGCCGCGAACAAGGCGCCGGGGTGGGTCGTGCCCACGCAGCTCACCTTCTTCCAGAACGACGTGTGGGCCGACAACACCTACCACGGGCCGTCGACTTTCTTCGTCTGGAATCAGGGCAATGGCGCTAATCCCGTTAGCTGGGCGGACTGGACCGGTTCCGTGGCACGGGGTGACAAGTGCAGTTCGTCGAGCGACCAACATGGCGGTTACTGCACAGGCCCGTTCGGCCAGGACACCGGAAGTACCTACAACAGCACTCCGGTCGCTGCGAATCCGTAGGGCGAGGCGCAGCGCCCGCCTGCCGCGACCGCACCGGTGATCGGTGACCGGTGCCTTTCGCGAGTTCCGGGTATCAAGCTCGCCTGCTCGGCTCTCATGTGCACGCAAGGTCAAACTCTGGCGCGAGGGGGCGTAGCGAGGCATGCGATGAGCGTTGCGGTGCCCCACCTCTCCGGCGCCGGGGGAGCAGCGCGGCAGGCGCGAGTCTGCTCGCCGTCATCCGCCGGCCAGGGTGGACGAGCAGTTCCGGCGCAGGCGTCGCGTCCCCGCCCGGGCATCCTTCTAGATCGCGACGGAACGATCATCGTCGACCATGGATATGTCGGCACGGTCGAGCGCGTCGAGTTCATCGACGGCGCCGCTGAGGCCATAGCGACGTTCAATGCGGCCCGCATCCCGGTCGCGGTGGTCACGAATCAGGCCGGCGTGGCACGGGGCCGCTACGGAATCGACGACGTTGGCCTCGTCCATAGGTACATTGCCGAGCGATTGGCTGAGCGCGCCGCGCACGTCGACATGTATCTCTGCTGCCCCTATCACCCGGACGGAACAGTCGAAGCATTCGCTCGCGGCAGCGACGACAGGAAGCCTGGCCCGGGAATGGCGAAAGCTGCCGCGACCGCGCTCAACCTCGATCTGACCGCGTCCTTCGTGGTCGGTGACCGGCAGGAGGACATAGGTCTCGCACAGGCTGTCGGCGCCACGGCGATTTACCTGGGCGGCGCTGCCCCGGGGCGGCCGGATGTGTGGTCATTCGCTAGCCTCGCAGCGGCAGCGCCCTTCATTCTGGAGCGCATTGCGGCATGAGCATCGTCGACGACGAGCACGGGTTCGCGCCATCTGCCAGCTTGGCACTCGCAGGGTTTCCGGTTGTGCCCTACGACTGCGCCGGTTTGTATTTTGACGCTTACGTTCAGGAAGCTGCCAAGGCCGCAAGCTCTGTCGACACAGCCGCGCTCGAACGCGCGGCAGCCATATTGCTCGAGGCGTACACGTGTGGCAGGGACGTATTCTCGTGCGGCAACGGCGGCTCGGCAGCGATCGCGAACCATCTCCAGTGCGACCACCTGAAGGGCATCCGCACAACGACAGATATTGCCCCTCGCGTCGTCAGCTTGAGCTGCAGCATAGAACTGCTCACCGCGATCGCCAACGACATGACGTATGAAGACGTCTTCGTCTACCAGCTTCAGTCGCAGTCGTCGGCTGGCGACGTCCTGATCGCCGTCTCGTCGTCGGGCCGGTCGCCGAACATCGTTCGGGCGCTCACGTTTGCTCGCGAGCACGGATTGAAGACGATCGCGCTGACAGGGTTCGACGGCGGCGCCGCTCACACGCTGGCCGACGTCGGCATACATGTCGATGCTGCCAATTACGGGATCGTCGAGGACATGCACCAGGCAGTCATGCATGCCCTCGCGCAGTACATTCGCCAGTCACGAATGACGGCGAGCGCGATCTTGGCGAGCGTGTTCTAAATGGCCGCCGTCCGTAGCCAGGTCCTGACGAGGAAGCAGCACCGCACCCGGGTGGCGATCAATCTGCTGCCGGAGAATCCCGATAGCCCGTCCGGGGCGCACTGGTTCTGGACCAGGGTGATTCCGGAGATGGCTAGGCGCCTGGAGGCAGGCGAGGAACTGCACCTCCTGGTGAGCCCGAAGTCGCGGCATCTGCACGAAGGATACGGGCCGCAGGTCTTTCACATGATGTATCCGTGGTCCAACGAGCGGCGCGTGCTGCGCACGATCACCGAGAATCTCTACTCGCCGCTGAGGCTGCCGCTGGGCGGCATCGACGTCTTCAACACGCTGATGGCACCGTTCGTCAGCGTGTCACCGTCAATCGTCATCCACATGAAGACGATGCATGCCTTCACTACACCGGAGGCACTTGGCCCCATGGCTCGTGCCTACCGCCGGATGAACTATCCGCGCTCTGCCCGTGTCGCGGACGCGATCATCATCAACTCTGAGAGCCTGCGGTCCGAGGTCGAACAGTACCTGGAAGTAGATGCACGCAAGCTGAGACTGATTTACGAGGCGGTCGACCACGATCTGTTCAAACCGGGCGATGCCGCTGCCGCTCGCGATCAGGTCGCAAAGTACGGTGTCACGAAGCCTTTCGTCTTGTTCGTGTCGTCGCTATGGCCGTACAAGAACTGTGACGGCTTGCTGCGAGCCTGGGCGCTTTCCCGCTCGAAGCTCGGGGACCGTCAGCTGGCTATCGTCGGCGCCGGACGGGACGAGAAGTATCTCGCCAGCCTCCATTCGCTAGCGGCCGAGCTCGGAGTTGCGGACGACGTAGTCTTTGTCGGCGCGGTTCCGCTCGACGAGACGGTTGGCTTTTACCGCGCCGCGGACGTCTTCGTGTATCCCTCGCGCAACGAGACTTTCGGGCTTCCCATCCTCGAGGCGATGGCCTGCGGCTGCCCGGTCGTAACCTCGGACACCAGCGCGATGCCCGAGACAGCCGGCGGTGCGGCTGTGCTGTCAGATCCGGCAGAGCCGGCGTCCATCGGCCGCGCAATCGTCGAGGCCGCCGCCGGGCGAGATCGGCTGCGCGACGCCGGACTCAGACGGGCGGGCCAGTTCACCTGGGGAGCGACCGGAGCGTCAACCCTCGAGGTGTACCGCGAGGTCGCTGAGCGCCGGCGGTCACAGCCGAGATGAAGGTACTCGTCACCGGCGGAGCAGGCTTCATCGGTTCCCACACCTGCGACCGGCTCCTTGCGCTCGGCCACGACGTCGTTGTCGTCGACGCACTCACCCCGCCCGTTCATCGCGACGGGCGGCCAGCATTCCTGCGGCCTGAGATCGATTTCTACCAGGGCGACACACGTAACCGCGACCTGATGACGAACCTGCTGCGACGCGTCGACGCGGTCTTCCATTTCGCCGCCTACCAGGACTACCTGCCGGACTTCTCGCGGTTCTCCGACGTGAACATCGTCTCAACCGCGCTGCTGTACGAGATCATCGTGGCTGAACGACTTGAGCTCAGCCGCGTCGTGGTTGCGTCATCGCAGGCGGCGATGGGCGAGGGCCTGTACCTGTGCCCGTCGGACGGCGAGCAAGTACCAGGTATGCGCCCCGATAGCGCTGTCGCCGCAGGCAAGTGGGACATTCCGTGTCCCGACTGCGGCGGCCCGCTCAACATGCAGGCGACGCCTGAGCGAATTTCGAATCCGCAGAACGCCTACGGAATGTCCAAGCTCGGCCAGGAAATGGTCGCTATCAATCTCGGCCGTCGTTATCGCATCCCGACGGTCGCGCTCCGCTACAGCATCGTGCAGGGCCCGCGGCAGTCCGTCTACAACGCGTACTCGGGTGCCTGCCGCATCTTCTGCCTGAGTTATCTGCAGGGCATGGCTCCGACCTTGTACGAGGACGGCTTGGCCATCCGTGATTACGTCAACATCGATGACGTTGTGGATGCAAACGTGCTGGTACTGGCAGACGATCGCGCGCCCGGCCGGGTCTTCAACGTCGGCGGCGGTAAAGCCGTCACAACACGCGAGTTCGCTGATGTCGTCATGCGCCAATATGGTTCCGACCAGCAGGGCCTGGTGACTGGCGATTACCGTTTCGGCGACACGCGGCACATCCTGTCCGACATCAGCGGGTTGATGGCGCTGGGCTGGAAACCGCGCCGCAGTCCCGCCGAGTCAGTCGCTGCCTACGCGACCTGGCTCGACGGCATGGACGGTCTGGACGGGGTACTGGCCCAGGCTAACGCGCGGATGCGGGCGCTCGGCGTTGTCCGCAAGGCCAGCGCATGAAAGCCTTCCTTCTCGCCGCGGGGCTGGGCACGCGCCTCCGGCCGATAACCGATACCACGCCGAAGTGCATGCTGGTCATCGACGGCCGGCCGCTGCTCGACATCTGGCTCGACGCGTTCTGCCAGGCCGGCGTGGACGAGGTTCTTGTTAATCTGCACCACTTGCCCGGGGTGGTACGCAGCCACGTCGCTGAGCGCGCCGAGCCGCCAAGGGTCCGCACCTGCTACGAGCCGAGCCTGCTTGGCAGCGCCGGCACCCTGCTGGCCAACCGTCACTGGGTCGACGGGGAGGAGTTCTTCCTGGCCTGCTATGCCGACAACCTGACGGATTTCGACTTGCGCTCACTCGCTGAGGCTCACCGAAGCCACGGCGGGATCGCCACCCTGACGGTATTTCACTCCGACCGGCCGTCAGCGGGGGGCGTGGTCGAACTCGATGAATCAGGCACGGTGATCGGGTTCGTCGAGAAGCCGAGCAAGCCCGCCTCTGATCTCACGAATGCGGGCATGTACGCCTTCGACCCGGCCGTGCTCGACGAGATCGACGGCCCGCCACCCAAGGACATTGGCTACGATTTGCTGCCGCGGCTAGTCGGCCGGGCACGGGCCATAACGCTGGAGGGGTACCTCCGCGACGTCGGGACGCCAGAGGCCTATCGTCGAGCCATCCACGAGTGGTCTGTCCAGGTAGGCCGATGATCATAACGCAGACGCCATTGCGTATCGGGCTACTCGGCGGGGGGACCGACCTCCCTGACTATTACCGGCAGCACGGCGGCCGGGTGCTCAATTGCGCGCTCGACAAATACGTCTACGTCATCGTGAAGCAACGTTTCGACGACGACATCTACGTCAACTACTCCAAGAAGGAGATTGTCTCGCGCGTTGCGGATCTCCAGCACGAACTTGTGCGAGAGGCGATGCTGATGACCGGCGTCGAAAGCGGCGTCGAGATCACCACGCTCGCTGACATTCCGTCGGCGGGCTCGGGCCTTGGATCGTCCTCGGCAGTAACGGTAGGGCTGCTGCACGCGCTGCTGGCCTATCAAGGGCTCCAGGTTTCGGGGGAGGAGCTGGCCGAGAGGGCATGCGCGATCGAGATCGAGCGTTGCGGGAAACCTATCGGTAAGCAAGACCAGTACATTGCTGCGCTTGGCGGGATCCGCGACATTCGCTTCGGGCCGGGCGACCATGTAGTGGCGGACGAACTGGTGCTCCCGGCGGCGGACCGTCGAGCCCTGCAGCGGCAGATCATGCTCTTCTATACAGGCATCACCAGGAGTGCGAACGCGATCCTGGCTGAGCAGAACGCGAACGTCACAGCTATCCTTCCGCAACTCGACCTGCTCCGCGACCTGGCCGGCTTCGCCGTCGAGCGGCTGCGCGCTGGCGACGTGGACGCCATCGGGCCCGCGGTACGGGAGAGCTGGGAGGCGAAGCGGAAGCTGGCGACCGGCGTCTCTAACGAGCGCATCGACGATGCGGCAGCGCGGGCACTCGACGCCGGCGCGTCAGGTGTCAAGCTGACCGGGGCTGGCGGCGGCGGATTCCTGCTGGTCATCGCCCCTGTCGAGCGGCAGCGCCTGGTGAGGGAGAGCCTGCCAGAGATGCGGGAGCTGCCGGTCAGGCTGGACCGGCTTGGCTCACGCGTGGTGCTCAACGTTCAGCGCGACATCTGGAGCTGATATCCGCGTCGGCGTGCCGGCGGCATGATGTGGCTATGGCCCGCCTGCACGATGTCACTTTTGACAGCCGCCATCCAGCATCGATCGCCCGGTTCTGGGCCGCCGCCCTCGACGGCTACCAGGTCGCTCCCTACGATGAGGCGGAGCTTGCCCGGCTCCGCGCTAAGGGCATCTTCGACCCCGAGGACGACCCGACCGTCGTGGTCAGCGCGCCAGGCACACAGCCACGACTCTTCTTCCAGCTGGTTCCGGAATCAAAGACCGTGAAGAACCGAGTCCACCTCGACTTGCGATCTGACCACGTCGGCGAAGAGCTCGAACGGCTCACACCGGAGGATGCAGGCTCCGTCCAGCGGCGGCCTGTTATAACGTTAGTCCGTTCTATATAGGTCTGTACTATTTGTTTTGCCTTGTATCGGACATCGGGTGACTAGGTCCCGGAACCACCCAGATGGGCTATACGGGCCGGTAGTCCCCGACGGGCCGGGATGCGAAAACGCTTATGCGGCAAGCAGAATTGCCCGGTTCCCTGTTTGCGAGCTAGTAGTCCTTCCGAGCTATTTGTCCGTATTAATCTGCGCTGCGCCGAACGTACTGTCACGCTGCACATGAGAAGAAAGTCAGACCCGGCGAGAGGCGGATTCGCTGCGTAGCCGGGCGAGGATCCGTCGGAAGGCAGGTTTTGAGCTCGACCCCCCCGCGCAGCACCAGTAAGCATCCCACCCGAAAACTTGTGCTTCTGGCCGCTCCGGCGCTCCTGGCGCTCGGTCTGGCCCTCCCCGCATCGGCGTCCGCGTCTACTTCAACCGCCTGCTCCGAGAGCGGCTACGGCGCATCTTGCGGACCCTACGCCGATCACTCGATCACGTTCAGCAATGGCTCTGACACCTACGTTGAAGACAACTGCTGGGGTGAGCCGAAATGCACCTACACAATCAACTCTCGCAGTCCTGGCGACTGGAGCGTTACCGACCCTGGCGATGAGGCGGCGGGCAGCACAGCGGTCGCCACTTACCCCAATGTTCAGCAGCTGACTGACAACTTCGACGCAAGTACGCACACTTGGGGCAACGGCTCCGCTGACACCCCGCTATCTGCCGTCAAAACGATTCACTCGTCTTTCAAGGAATCGATGCCGCAGAATAGCCGAACCATCGCAGAGTTCGGCTACGACATCTGGACCAACTATCCGAGTGATGTCATGATCTGGACTGACAATGTCAATCGCGGTACCGGTGGCGCGACAGAGATCGGCACCATGTCTTATGGCGGCCAGCACTTCACCGTCTATGTCAATGGCACCGTGGCGAAGGGCGGGGAGATCATCTTCTCCCTGGATGGAGACAACGGTAAGCGTCACAGCGGCTTCGCTCAGGAGAAGTCAGGAACTGTACACATCCTGGCTGTCCTGAACTGGCTGCAGAGGTACATGACGGCGCATGGCCACTCCGCCTATGCAACCGCCCTTGGCCAGGTCGGTCAGATCGACGCCGGCTGGGAGATCTGCTCGTCGGGCGGAACCTCAGAGACCTTCTCGCTGAGCAGCTACGCCCTCCGGGCGAGCGCTCGCGGCTAGGCTCCGGACACCAAAGAGCCCCGGCGGCCAGGTTTGCCTGGCCGCCGGGGCTGCACCGGTTGTGCCGACGTCAGTACCCTTACCGGTCCTGCCTGCTCGCCAGCGCGAACACCTTGTCCGCATAGTTCTCGTTCAGGTCGGACATTCGCTTGTCGAGTGGCTCCAGGTGCCTGGGCACGACGCTGCTGACGGCTCGATCCGTGATCCAATGCGCCAGCTCCTGGTAGCACGCACGCCTGTCCGCTGGGGACAATGGCGCGCGCCGTATCGCGGCGACATAACCCCAGAGATACTCCCCGACCAGCCGGGCTGTCGGATTGCGCAGCCGCTTCGCCCGGCGAGGGTCGAGGATTGCGCACCGATCGCGCATCTTTGACCTAGACGCCCTGCCCTCGTGGTCACGCCTGAAGTACAGCCAGTCAGGGGTCTCGTAGAAGGGACCGCGCAGCAAGAGCTCGGTTACCACGATCATGTCCTCGTGGTAGTAGCTATCGTGCGGGACGACCTGGCGCAGGACCTCTGTCCTCATGACGCCGTACTCGTCACCCTCCCGCACGATGCCGTCGTTGCCGATCCGGACGAGACGGCGGCTGCCGGCGTCGGGGCTTTCGAAAAGGCCGCTACTTCCGAACAGGTAGCTCCTGAAGCGCTCAGGCGCGCTCGGCGAGTCAGTGGCGAGCGGGTACTTATAAGCGTGCATGACTTTGCCGGTAGCGTCTATCGCAGCAGTCCAGGAGTGGGCAAGTACCACTTGCGGATGCTGGTCGAGCGCCTCAACGCAGCGTAGCAACAGGTCCCGTCCGTAAAGGTCGTCGCAGGCTGCCCATTTGAAGAACTCGCCACGCGCTTGCTCGACCACGAAATTGTGGTTTGGGGACAGGCCCATGTTGCGCGGCTGGCGGATGTAGCGCACCCGGCGGTCTTGCTCGGCGTAACGCCGGCAGATGTCGGCTGTCTTGTCCGTCGATGCATTGTCAGAAATAATCAGCTCAAAGTCCGCGAAACTCTGCGCAAGCAGCGAGTCGATGGCCTCGGCGAGATATTTCTGGCCGTTATAAACCGGGAGTCCGACGCTAAGCCGCGGTCGCGTGCTCATGGCTGCCCTCCTTGGTCTCAGGGGAATGACTCAGCCTGACCGCCAGCTGGCTACTCCGCGACGCGGGCCGCCACCCCGCATCACAGGACCCTCGACAAGTTGTGGTTGATACGATCTCGTCCCTGCCTCCCGGGGGGTTTGCGGAGGTCTCGCGGCCGCCGCTCGCGGTGTACAGCCACCTGGCGGCCTACCGCAGGCTGATGACCGCGACCGGTGCGCCGCCACTGGTATTCACATCTAACGAGAGCACCCGGCGACCCAGTTTGATACCGGGCTGGTCGTCTCCCCGGTGTCGTGATCAGGGCGGCGCGGCCTCGGTGCGGCGATGCCGTCCGGCCGGACGGGGCGCCGGTGCCGGGGCGCTGCCAGTGGCTGCGCTCTCGCGCAGTGCGATGCGCAGCTGCCATTGGTACGCCAGCGCGCCAATCCATGCTCCCGCTGCAGCGCCGTCGACCGTCCCTGCCCCCCCTAGGGCGGCGGCGCCCGCCAGGCCCAGGACAAGCGTGAGGCCCGACAACAGAAGCGCCGCACGCAAGCTCCGGCGCGCAGCTCCGAGGGCATGCAAGTAAGTGCTGGCGCCAGCACAGGCGCAGTTGCCCACGACGAAGAGAGTGGTTGGCAGCACAAGAGGATAGGCCGGCCGCCAGATAGGACCCAGCAGCCAGGCGCCCAGTCCCCTGGGCAATGCGATCAGCAGCACAGCACCCCAGGCAAGCCCGGCGAGGGTCAGCCCGACCGTCAGCAACGTGCAGAACACCTTCATTTGGCGTGCTGAGCGACGAAGGATGCGAGCGGCTTCCGGCAACGCCACGAGCCCCATGCCGAAGATCACGACCTGAAGCGGCCCGATGAGCGTGTTGGCAGCCTGAACGTAGCCGACTACCGTCAGCGTCAGAATGATGGCGATGCCATAGTTGCGCAGCTGGCTGGACGTGCTGGTGAGGCTCCCTTCCACGACATAGCGAAGCCCGAGGTCGCGCTGCTGGGACAACCAGCTCCGGACGCCTGACAACCTGGGTACGACTGCGGCTTGCAAGGGCCCGACGGCGGCCCCGAGTGCGGCGGCGGCACCCCATGCCAGTAGGCACCAGAACACGTTTGCATGGCCGGTGGCCCGCAGCCAGAGCAGGGCAGGGAGCATCGCTGCCGCCCAGACCATGTCGTTGAGAAACGCTTGACCGCCGCGACCGACCGCGAAGAAGGCAAATCGCCAGCTGTCCTGCAGCAGGAGTCCGGGCAATGTGAGCCCCAGCGCCAGGAAGGCCAGCCGCGTCGTGCCGCTGAGCAGCAAGGCAGCGCACAAGACGCAAGTACCCAGCGCGATACCGACGACAGCAGCTGTTCCTGAGCAGTTCGCCACGGCGCGACGCCAAGTCGGGACATCAGTCGCACTGAACCTGACAAGCAGCGGGTCCGTCGTCAGGCCGCGTGAGACCTGCAACGCGACCGCGTAGGTCACATAGGCCAGGGCAAAAGCGCCATATTGCTCCGGGCCGGAATGCGCGATTGAGATATTCACCGCGAAGTTGGTAATGCTGGAAACCGCCTGATCCACCACGCCCCAGCTCAGGCGCCGGAATATCTGAAGTGGTTGCGAGCGCTTCGCTTTCGCCGCATTGGCGCGCGGCTCGCTGTCCGCCTGTGTATCAGGCCCTGCTGCGTCGATCGCCACCACGTCAACGGACTGGCGTTCCGGCGTGCCAGTCACGCCCGCTGCCCGTTAGCTCGCCTGGTGCGGATTACCGGCCCCGAGTGCCGGAAACTGGTCCGCAGTCTGGCGCCGCAGCATCTCGTCCAGGAACTGCGCGGAGAGCAGCTCGCGTATCCGCCGGAGGCGCACGAACCGAGACGACATGAAGTCGTCGTGGGTCATGCCGTGCTCCGCATACGCCGCTGCCAGCTGGTCAACACCATCCCGCACGTCCCAGCGCAGCTTCAGATCGGGGAAGGTGTCATAGAGTTTCGAGAAGTCGACCCGATAGTTGCGAATGTCTCCTCGGGCGCCCTCGGCGAACGAAACCCTTGAGCCGGGCACGGCCGCCCTGACCATTTCGGCCACGTCGCGAATCTGCAGGTTGTCCTCGGGACGACCGACATTAAAGGCCTCACCATGAATGAGTTCCCGCGGCGCTTCGAGCACGGCCACGAATGCGCGGCAGATGTCTTCGACGTGCACCAGTGGTCGCCACGGGGAGCCGTCGCTCTCCAGGCGTACCTGTCCTGATGTCATGGCGACGGCGGTCAGGTTGTTCACCACTATGTCGAGCCGAAGTCGTGGTGACGCGCCGTAAGCGGTTGCGTTGCGCAGGTAGGTAGGGCTGAATCCGTCGTCGGCCAGCAGCGAGAGTTCGCGCTCCGCTACGACCTTGGCCTCGCCGTAGGGAGTGACTGGGTACAGATCCGCATCCTCTGTTACCCCGGCGGACCCGGCCGCGCCGTACAGGCTGCACGAGGACGCGAACAGGAACCGGTCGACGCCCGCCTGCTTGGCAGCCCGCGCCAGGCGCAAGGTGCCTTCCAGGTTTACCGAATAGGTAGCGGCAGGGTTCAGGTCACCCAGCGGGTCGTTAGAAAGCGCGGCCAGGCAGACTACCGCCTGATAGCCAGCCAGCTCGCTGGCCTCGGTGTCCCTGATGTCACGAGCGGGCCGATCCCCGATGTCCTCAGGGGCAGGACCGAGGTCGCATCCTTCGTACAATCCGAGGTCCAGTCCGTCCACCTCGTATCCGGCCGCACGAAGGAAGGGGACCATGACGGCCCCGATATACCCGCGATCACCGGCTACCAGCACCCGCATCGCCGCACCCCCGTCCCTGGATGTATGCCCAGCCGAGTGGCCGGATTGCTCGCTGCATCACAGGATCGGTGACAGCAAGGCCTTGATACAGGCAGGCAACCGAAGCGGCGCTATGGCTCGGCTTGACCGCCCTGTTTTGCGGCAATGAGAAGCGAAGCAGCCAAGGCGATCTCCAGCAAGTACGGAGTAGCGTCGGTGAATCCGTCCTCGGTAAACGACGCGATGAGGCAGTAAGTGAGCAGGAACAGTGCGAGTGCGCGCTGAAGGCTGCGTGGCTGGAAGTACGCATTGATGAAGAGGAATACCAGTATCAGGATGCATACGGCGACGCCGAATATACCTTGCTCCTGGTAGGACGACAGCCAGTTGCTGTCGATGGGCAAGCCATTAAATGAGCTGTTGGAAAGGCCGAAGCCGAAGAGCTCCTGAATGCCGCTGCGCGGCTCATTCAGCAGCGGTCCCCAGACTTCGGTGCGCCCGGTCAAGTCCGTTAGCTGCCGTGTGCTCTCGCCGCGGGACAGCCAGGTGGTGATAAAGCTGGAGAGCGTCATGATCGCGATCGCAATTATGAAGCCCGCGACAGCGAACAGCTTGCGCACCCGCTCGCGCGCGACGATCAGGCTCATCCCAGCGATCAAGATGGCCGCCACCATTCCGATGAGTGCCGTCCTGGTGTGGGTGAGCACGAGCATCGCGCCGCCGACTACAACCACTAGCAGCGTAAGGCGGCCGCTTGCCTCACCGCAGAGCCAGAACACGATAGTCAACCCGGTCGCTACTGCTGCGTAGTGTGCGACCTGCGTGGGCGGGATGTCCCAGATTACGCCGTTGAGCCGACCGGTGCCGAGAGCGTGGCCAGGCGCGATGAGCAGGCCGAGAAGGACCGAAAGCAGCACTACCCCGAGCCAGCCGAGATGGCAGCGAACGAGCAGCACGTCCCTGCGGCCCCACCACGGGGTCAGCAACCAGAGCACGGCGACGAACTCGATGAGCCGGACCGTCCGGTATTCGCTGCCGAAATACTCGGGGGCCATGGCGCTAACGATCGCTTCGAGGGGAAGCAAGGTTATCAGGCAGAGGGCAATATTCGGCCGAATGATGACCTTGCGATTGATGCTCAGCGCGAGCAGCAGCGCTACTGGCAGCGCCCCTTGCGTAATGGCCTTGCCAACAATACTCGGGATATGCACGAAGGTGCCGGTATAGCCCAGGGCATCCAGCAGCATCAGTCCCCAGATTGCGGCGACTCGGCGCGGGATCCGGCGTTCACGGGCCTCGACGCGCCCCAGCACCGGGACCGCACGGCGTGGCTGCAGGGTCGCGAGCGCGCGATTGCCAGCAGTCAGAGCCATCACTGCCTGCCTAGGGTTGTGAGCCAATCTACCGGGGCGACAGTGGGCCGCCCGCAGATCAATGGACCGCCGGCAGGGTCAGCCTGATACGCCCTTGCGGTATCAGCAACAGGTGATCGGGGCTCTCATAGACGCTCGTCACCCGGTGCGAGAGGGCCCAGGTGCTGAACCTTAAGTGAGTAGGTGCGATGAGGGTCGCAGTTGTCGGCCTCGGCTACGTCGGTACTGTTACGGCAGCCTGCCTCGCCGTTAATGGTCACGATGTCTTTGGCGTCGATGTTGACGCGGCTAAGGTGGCCGAGCTTTGTGCCGGGCACAGCCCGGTCGCCGAGCCTGGCCTGGACGCGATAGTCGCCCGCGGCGTGGCCGACGGCACGCTGCACGCGACGACGTCGTGTGCCGAGGCTGTCAGCCACGCGGACGTCTCACTGGTGTGCGTGGGGACGCCCTCGACCGCGCGCGGAGCGACCGAACTCACCTTCATCCGCCGAGCCGTCAACGACATCGCGGCAGCGCTGAAAGCCAGCCCGGAGCGAGCAGGCGGACCGTCAGGCCCCCGGCATCACAGTGTCGTCATCCGGAGTACGGTTCCGCCGGGCACGGTTGAGAGCGTTGTCATGCCGGCACTGACTGGCGGCCTAGACGGCGCGAACGTCACGGTCGGCGGCGCGATGTGCCCGGAATTCCTGCGCGAGGGATCGGGGGTCGCTGACTTCTTCGCGCCGCCAGCGGTCATTGTCGGAACCGCTGATCTTGCGGTGGCGCAGACGTGCACCAGCCTGTTCGGGTTCCTCGACGCGCCGGTCCAGGTCGTGGACGTGCGCATCGCCGAAGCGCTGAAGTATGCCTGCAACGCCTTCCACGCGACCAAGGTCTCCTTCGCTAACGAGCTTTCCCGGCTGTTCAGGCTGCTCGGCGTGGACTCACGCGAGGTCATGTCGCTGTTCTGCCAGGACCATGTTTTGAACATCTCGACGAGCTACCTCAGGCCCGGTTTCGCATTCGGCGGTTCGTGCCTGCCGAAGGATCTCAGGTCCCTGCTGCACCTCGCTCGGGTCAACGGCGCGGACATGCCGTTGCTGGCTGGCACCCTGGCAACCAATGAGCTGATGGTTGCCGAGGTCATGAACCGTGTCGTGGCATCCGGTGCACGCGCAGTCGCCCTACTCGGACTCAGTTTCAAAGCAGGCACCGATGACCTGCGCGAGAGCCCGAACGTGGAGCTTGCCGAGCGCCTGCTCGGCAAGGGGTTCGACCTTCACATCTATGACCCGGTGGTCAATCCGGCTCGCCTGATCGGAGCCAACCGCCGCTACATGGAATCGCGGCTCCCGCACCTCGAGCGGCTGCTCGTACACGAGCCGGGTGATGCCCTGAGCCGCGCTGAAGTCGCCATTGTCGGGATGCGGTCGCCTGCGGTTACCGCCGCCCTGCTCGAGCACCAACCGGATCGGCTGATTGACCTGATCGGCAGCTTCGGCCCTGAGGTGGAATCCCTGCAGTGTTACGAGGGGCTGGGCTGGTGAGCCGGATCCTGATCATCGTGCAGAACCTGCCGGTGCCGTTCGATCGGCGGGTGTGGCTGGAATGCAAGGCACTGGCCCGGGCCGGGCACCAGGTTTCGGTAGTTTGCCCGAAGGGCGACGGCGATCCGAGCTATGAGGTCATCGGCTCAGTGCGCCTGTACAAGTACCGGCCGTACGCGCCCGGCGGCAGCAAGGTCGGCTTCGTTGCTGAGTATGCGTACTCGCTTCTCGCTACCGCCTGGATGACCGCCAGGGCACGACTGTCAGGACGGTTCGCCGTACTGCAGGCGTGCAATCCACCCGATATCTTCTGGCCGATCGCGCTGGTACTTCGCGCTATCGACGGGACGAAATTCGTCTTCGACCACCACGATCTGTGCCCCGAGCTGTACGAGTCGCGGTTCCCGGACGGGCCGCGTCTGCCCTACCTGATGCTGCGGGCACTCGAACGGCGCACGCACCGGACTGCGCAGCACGTGATAGCGACCAACGAGTCGTACCGAGACATCGCCGTGGTCAGAAGCGGGAAGCCGGCCGCTGACGTCACAGTCGTTCGCTCCGGCCCCGACCCGCAGCGGCTAACCCGTGGTGAGGTGCAGCCTGAGCTGCGCCGGGGCCGGCGATTCCTCGCCGCGTACATCGGCGTGATGGGGCCGCAGGATGGCGTCGACATCGTCGTGCGAGCCGCAGACGTGGTGGTGCACGAACTTGGGCGCACGGACATCGCATTCACCCTCATCGGATCCGGTGACTGCTACGAGGATCTGCTCGAGCTACGGGACGATCTGGGCTTGACCGGGCACGTGGAATTTACCGGGCGGGCTCCGGACGACTTGGTCGCTCGCATCCTGTCGACAGCGGACGCGGGCCTCTCGCCCGACCCGAAGAATCCGCTCAACGACGTCTCCACCATGAACAAGACCATGGAGTACATGGCCTACGAGCTGCCAGTCGTGGCGTTCGACCTGCGGGAGACGCGCGTATCGGCGGGCGACGCGGCTGTCTACGTCAGTCCGAACGACACCCGCGCGTACGCCAGGGCCATCGCGGACCTCATGGACGACGCGCCGAAACGGCATCAGCTGGGCAAGCTCGGCAGGATCAGGGTTGAGCAGGAACTGGCCTGGAGCCACCAGGAACGCTCCTATCTCGGCATTTACCGGGCTCTGCTTGGGCAGCCTCCGGCCCCCGATCGGGGCACGGTCTGACATGTGCGGTATCGCTGGCTGCTACCAGCAAGCCGACGGCCAGAAGCTCGTCGACGTCATGACTGACCGGATCGCGCACCGCGGTCCGGACGCGACCGGGATCTGGGCTTATGACGACGACCGAGTCAGCGTCCAGCTGGGTCACCGACGGCTGTCCATCATCGACCTCAGTACGGCTGCCGACCAGCCGCTGTCGAAAGACGGCCTCATCCTCGCCTACAACGGTGAGCTCTACAACTACCGGAGCCTGCGGGCCGAGCTCGTGGCCAGGGGAGTGAGCTTTCGCACTGAATCTGACACCGAAGTGGTGCTGGAGGCCTGGCGCTGCTGGGGATCTGACGCCCTCAAGCGTTTCCGCGGGATGTTCGCGTTCGCGCTGCTCGACGTCCGGACCGGCGACCTTGTGCTGGCGCGCGACCCGCTGGGAATCAAGCCGCTTTATTACCTGCGACGCGGTGGCGGTCTCATCTTCGCCTCTGAACTCAAGGCGCTTGTTGACGCCGTGGGCTCGGAGTTGCGGATGGAGCCCGGCGCCCTGGTTGCCTCGATGCTGTATTACTGGCTGCCCGAGCAGCGCTGCGCCATTGACGGCGTGCAGAAGCTGCCTGGCGGCTCGTGGGCTGAGTGCGGGCCGGACGGGTCGTTCACGGTCAGGCACTACTGGCGGGTTGCTGACGTCGCGGCGGCAGCGGCTGCGGGAACCCCGGTCGACCTGGGCGAGGTCATTTCGGAATCGGTGACCGCCCACCTGGTCGCTGACGTGCCGGTGTCGAGCTTCCTGTCCGGCGGCCTGGATTCGAGCATCGTCACCGTGCTCGCCCATCAGGCCGACGCCGGGTTGGATGCGTACACGATCACCTTCCGGCCCGAGGATCAGCGGCTGGAAGCCATGCCCGACGACGCGGTCTACGCGCGGCGAGTGGCCGCCAGGTACGGCATTGACCTGCACGAGATCGAGATCTCGCCGGACATCGCGGACATGCTGCCACGAATCGTGGACATCCTCGACGAGCCGATCGGTGATCCGGCGGCGATCAACACGCTGCTCATGTGCGAGGCGGCCGCCGAGCGCGGCGTGAAGGTGATCTTGTCAGGCATGGGCGCAGACGAGCTGTTCGGCGGTTACCGCAAGCACCTGGCCTGCGTGCTGGCGGCCAGATATTCCCGGCTACCCAGGGTCGGCCGGGCAATCGCGGCTTCTGGGGTGAACCGCATGCCGGTGAGCGCCGGCGGACGCGGCTTGCGCTATTCGCGCTGGGCGAAGCGCTTCCTGACGTTCGCCGAGCTGGCCGAGGAGCCCCGGTTCAGGCGCAGCTACACGCTCTACGACCCGGCCGAACTCGGCGCCTTGCTCAGTCCGGACCTGGCTGGCTACGTGGACGACGTGATCGGCGAGCACAGCGCGGTGTACCACGACAACTCTCTTACCGACGAAGTCAACCGGATGTGCCTGGCTGACAGCCGCCTGTTCCTTCCCGGTCTGAATCTTGCTTACACCGACCGGGCTAGCATGGCCGCGTCGGTCGAAGTGCGCGTTCCCTTCGTAGATCCGGTCGTCGCGGAGGCAGCCTTCTCGATCGCCGGCCGCGACAAGATCCGCGGGCAGCACGGCAAAGTCGCGCTCAAGCAGGCCGCCGAGCGCTGGCTGCCGCAGGAGATCGTGCACCGGCCGAAGGCGTCCTTCAGCGCGCCGCTTCGAGCCTGGGTTCGTACCGACCTTGGGGAGCTCATCCAGGACGTGCTCGTCCGCGGCGAGCTCGTGGGGTCAGGGATGCTCAGGCGGCAAGTGCTCGGTGACCTGATCGCTGATGACCAGGCCGGCCGGCAGGACCGGTCCAAGCAGATCTGGCAGCTCCTGACGCTAGAGCTGTGGTACCGCAATGCCCAGTCCAAGGGCGTGGCGGCGTGAGCTGGCCCGCCGGCCGCGGCATCGCCCCACCTGAGTTGAGGACGCGATGAAGCAGATAGCGCAGAACTACAAGACTGGCGAGCTCCTCGTCCTGGACGGCCCGGAGCCGTCCTGCCTTCCTGGCGGTGTCCTGGTCCGGTCGCTGTTTTCGCTCATCTCAACTGGCACAGAGATGATGAAGCTGACCGAGGCGAAGATGTCAATGGTCGGCAAGGCGCGAGCCCGGCCCGATCAGGTCCGCAAGGTTCTCGACTCGGTGACACAGCAGGGCGCCGTCACGACCTACAAGAAGGTCATGAACCGGCTCGACTCCTACACGCCGCTTGGCTACTCGCTGAGTGGCGTCGTCGTCGAAGTCGGCCGCGGCGCTGAGGAGTTCCGGGTCGGCCAGCTCGTCGCCGCCGCGGGCAACGAGCACGCACTCCATGCTGAGTACAACTGGGTGCCGGTCAACCTGTGCGTTCCGGTTCCGGACGGGGTGTCGCCAGAGCACGCCGCATTTTCTACCGTCGGCGCTATCGCCATGCAGGGGGTTCGTCGCGCCGAGGTGCAGCTCGGTGAGACCGCTTGCGTGATCGGCTTGGGGCTGGTCGGCCAGCTAGTCGTGCGCCTGCTTGTCGCCGCCGGCGTCAGGGTTGTCGGCCTCGACGTTCTCCAGGACCGGTGTCGGCTTGCTGAGAAGGCCGGGGCCGTTATCTGCGCTGCACCCACCGACGAGGGTATGGCCGACGTCCAGCAGGCACTCGCCGGGCTTACCGACGGCCGGGGCGCCGATCACGTGCTGCTAGCCGCCGGCGGATCGTCTAACGGACCGACCGAGGCGGCGGCGAAGCTGGCCAGGGACCGGGCCAGGGTAGTCGACATCGGCAAGACCAGGCTCGACTTGCCGTGGAACGCCTACTACGACAAGGAACTGGACGTTCGGTTCTCCAGGTCGTACGGACCTGGCCGGTATGACGACCGGTACGAGCTCGACGGCATCGACTACCCGGCCGGGTACGTTCGCTGGACCGAGCGGCGTAACCTCGCCTGCTTCCTCGACCTCATTGCCCGCAGCGACATCGAGGTCGACTCCCTCGTGTCGGGCGTGTTCCCGATGGAGGAAGCGACGTCGGTGTACAACGACCTTTCTTCCGGCTCGCTGCCGGCCGTCGGCGTGCTGCTCCAGTACCAGGCGCCGGCAGCAGACGCCCCGCCGTCCGGCGGCGCCGTCCGGCGTCCTGGTAGTTCGCAGCGTTTGGCGGACGCGCCGGGGCTGACCCGGCCGGCCGCCGCTGACAGGCCAGCTGGCGGGGCCAGGCCGACCACGCGACGGACGGCTGGCCGGCAGCTGGTCGTCGGCTTCGTCGGCGCGGGCAACTACGCCAGCTCGATGCTGCTGCCGCAGCTTGCCCGGCTCCAGGCCGTGAAGCTAGGTCACGTGGCAAACACGCGCTCGCTCTCGGCGGTTAACGCACAGCGACGTTTCGGCTTCGGCACCACATCCACCAGTGCCGCGCCCGTGCTCACCGACGAGTCACTGGATGCGATCTTCATTGTCACCCGGCATCACACTCACGCCGACTTGGTCTGCCGTGCGCTGGAAACGGGCAAGGCTGTGTTCGTCGAGAAGCCGCTCGCGCTGACCGGCGAAGAGTTGCGGCGCGTGTCGGACACGATTGTCAGGACCGGGAACGACAGGCTGATGGTGGGATTCAACCGCCGGTTCGCGCCGATGTTTACGCAGCTCAAGTCCGCGTTCGGGCCAGCAGCCGCCTGCTGCGTGGCCCGGTACCTGGTCAATGCCGGGCAGCTGGATGCGGACAGCTGGTACCGCAACGAGGAGCTGGAAGGCTCTCGCTTCGCCGGCGAGGGCGGTCACTTCATCGACACGCTCGGCTGGTGGACGGACAGCCTGCCGGCTGAGGTCTATGCAGTTCCCGGCCCTGAGCACGATGACGTGCAGGCGACCGTGCGGTACGAGAACGGCAGCACGGGTGTCATCAGTTACGTCACTATCGGCAATCCCAGGTTCCCGAAAGAGACTTTCGACGCCGCAGGTGACGGCCTTACCGCCCGGCTGGATAACTTCCGGGAGACGACGGTCTGGGCCGGGCGCCGCCGGACGAGGACCCGCTCACGAGGAGCACAAGACAAGGGCCAGCGGCAGCAGATCGCGCAGTTCGTGGACGCATGCCTGGCTGGCACGCCGATGCCGATACCCGTCGAGTCGCTGATCGCCACCACGCGGGCCACCATCGCGGTGGGGGAGAGCCTGATCAGCGGCAGACCGGAGAAGGTGTGAGCGCGCTGCAGACCTCCCGGCTCGGCTGGTACACCAGGCGGATCAGCCGGATGTCGCCAGCCGAGATAGTGTGGCGTGCTCGCGATCAGGCTCTCCAGGCAGCCTGGTCAGGACGCCGGGTCAGCCGGGACCAGCTGGATGTCGCGACCGGCGCGCCATCGGGCGTCCGCACTTTCGCCACCGTACTGCCCGGCCAGGTTGCGGGCCGTGTTCCTGACCACGCGCGGAAGGCCGTTCTGGCTGCCGCTGACGAGCTACTCGACGGTCAGTGGGAGATGTTCGGTGTCGTCAGGACCGACCTCACGCGACCTGACTGGTTCCGCGACCCGGTCAGCGGCACGCGTGCCCCGGCCGACCGCTATGCCTTCCGGATCAACTACCGCTCGGAAGCTACTACCGGGAACGTCAAGCAGATCTGGGAGCTCTCCCGGCTGCAGCATCTGACGTTGCTGGCGACGGCCTGGTTCCTCAGCCACGAAGAGGCGTACGCGCGGCGAGCGGCTGATCAACTCCAGTCGTGGTGGCAGGAGAATCCGTTCCTTTCCGGAGTGCACTGGACCAGCGGCATCGAGGTCGGGATCCGGCTGATCAGCATGACCTGGATCAGGAGGCTGCTAGACGACTGGCCCGAGGCAGCTGGCTACTTCGAGGAGAACGAGCTTGCGGTCCGCCAGATCTGGTGGCATCAGCGATATCTGGCGGCTTTCACCAGCCGCGGATCGTCCGCTAACAATCACGTGATTGCCGAAGCGGCCGGCCAGCTCGTGGCCAGCTGCGCCTTCCCCTGGTTCCCGGCTAGCGGTCGCTGGCGTGAGCGGTCCGCGCGCTTGCTCGAGCGCGAGATCGTCAGGAATACATTTCCCTCGGGTATCGGGCGCGAACTCGCTTCTGAATATCAGAGCTTCGTGGCCGAGCTCGGCTTGCTCGCTGCTGTTGAGGCCGCGGCGGCAGGCTTCCCGCTAAGCGCGCAGGCATGGCAGCGCGTGTGCGCGATGGTCGACAGCGGAGCGGCTCTCCTTGACGAGCGCCTGCGACCGCCGCGGCAGGGCGACGGGGACGAGGGCCGTGCCATTCTGCTGGACGCGCCAGCCGGTAACCCCTGGCCATCGTTGCTCGCAGTGGCCACCGGCCTGTTCGGAAGGCTCGACTGGTGGCCGCGGGTAACGGCAGATGCAGCCAGCTCGATCATCACCGCCATGCCTGGTGCCAGCCGGGTGGTAGCCGGCAGAGCAGCGGAGCGGCCATGGCATTTCGGCGACGCTGGCACCACGCTGCTACGCACCAGGGGCGATCGTGACCCGGAGATATGGTGCCGCTGCGATGGTGGCCAGCACGGGTACCTCAAGATTGCCGCTCACGCTCACGCCGACGCGCTCTCAGTCGAGGTCCGCTATGGCGGCGTGGACATCCTGGCGGATCCGGGTACGTACTGCTATCACGGCGAGCCGAAATGGCGGTCTTACTTCCGGTCGACAATCGCGCACAACACGGTCGAACTCAACGGCCAGAACTCGTCGGCGGAGGGCGGCCCGTTCCTTTGGCTTCGCCATGCCAATGCCAGCGAACTGGAAGTGCAGGACATCGGCGACGCTGCTGAGTGGACCGCCGAGCACGACGGTTACCTGCCGCTTGAGCCGCGGGCGCGGCACCGGCGCTGTGTGCGCCTTGACCGCGCCTCGCGCACTATCGACATTGTCGACGAGATCGACGGCGGCACCCACGACCTGCGCCTGGCAATGCACTTCGGGCCCGAGGTTCATGCAGAGCTCGACGGCGCCGCGCGCGCGATCTTGCGCTGGCCCGCCGCGGCGACCCCGGGGTTTGCCTGTCTCGATCTACCCGAGCCGCTGCAGTGGAGTCTGCACCGCGGTGAGACCGACCCGATCCTTGGCTGGTATTCAAGCGGTTTCGGCCGGCGCACTGCAGCCTTTACCTTGATTGGCTGCGGACGCTCGGCGCCTGAAACGCCCCTGACCACCCGCCTGGAGTTCTTCCGGGCTAGCGAATTGGCAAATCCTTCCCGCGCGCAATCGGCCGGATGATTGGGCGCACTTCCATGTCACGAGAAGAAGCAAGCAGTCACGCGGAGGCAGGATGAGCGAGCAGCCCCTGGACCTGCGAAAGTCCATGCAAATCATCCGGCGTCACTGGCGGGCCGTCGGGCTCATCGCAGTACTGGGTGCCGTCGCAGGTGCCGGATATGCGCACGTAAATACGCCACCTAAATCAAGCGCCACGCTCGTTGCCTTTCCGTTCAATATTAAGGACATCTCCAGTCAGGTCGTTGTGGCGACTAGCGACGGGGTACTGAAGAAGGCACTGCCTGACGTCCGCCCGAGTATGTCGCTGCAAACTCTGCAAGGGAATGTAAAAGCCAAGGAAATCACCCCTGATATTGTTTCGATAAGCGGCGACGGGAAGACGGCCGCGGAAGCGGAGAGCATTGCAAACTCCGTCGCTGACAGCTTCATGGCCTATGTCGGCTCCGATAGCAGCGCGGCCGGCAAGGTGCCGACACGACTGCTGCAACGGGCGACAAGTGCCACCGGGTTGTCGCCAACGACGTTTGCGATCATCGCGGGCGCTATCGGCGCGCTGCTTGGAGCGCTGATTGGGGCAATCGGGGTACTTGCTGTCGGCCGTCGCGATCGGGGCCTGCGGCTGCGCGACCAGATAGCCGACGCGATCGGCATTCCGGTCCTTGCATCCCTTGCCGTCCGGCACCCGAGCACGGCCGCCGACTGGGCCAGGCTGCTTGACGGTTACCAGCCCAGCTCCGCTGCGGCATGCCGCCTGCGTAATGCGCTGTACTATCTCGGGCTATCCAGCTCGCGGCCAGGACGCCCGCCCGGCGCTTGCTCTATCACAGTCCTGTCGTTGTCGACTGACAAGCGCGCCCTCGCCCTCGGACCGCAGCTAGCGGTCTTCGCGGCGTCTCAGGGCATCCGCACCGCTCTTGTTATCGGACCTCAGCAGGACACTAACGTGGCCGCTGCGCTGCGCACGGCTTGCGCGATTCAGCAGCCGGCGAGACGGTCAGGGCAGTTGCAGGTTGCTGTTGCCGGTCCCGACAGCCTGCTCTCGTGGCCCGATGCCGCGCTGATAATCGCCGTCGCGGTTGTCAATGGCCGCGCCCCGGAAATGGGCGACTTGCTGCCGACCGATTCAACTGTGCTCGGGGTTTCCGCGGGAGCTGCGAGCGCCGAGCAGCTTGCCCTGATCTCGGCTGGTGCTGGAGCACTCGGCCGCCATATTGAAGGAATCCTTGTCGCTGACCCGTACTCGTCCGATCCCACGACTGGGCGCATTCCGCAGTTCGGGAAAACCCGGCGAGTACGGCCGACGCGACTGACGAGTGTGACGATGGGGACGGGACAATGACCGACGGAAACTCGAAAGTGCACGACGGGGGTCAGCTTGAGGGTGACGGAAACGAGGCAGCTGCCATTTCCGTCCGCGCCACTCCGGACATCGCTGAGGGCGCTCTGGCTTCCGACGACTGGACATACTACGACTTCGCGAACCTCGACGAAGGCACCGTCGGTGACCTCGCTACCGGATTCACCAGCATGGGGTACGTGCAAGCGGCGCTGAAGCGTCGCATGCGGTTGTGGCTCGTGACGGCAGTGGTAGGCCTGGTCATTGGCCTCACCTTCTTTTACAAGTTCCCCGTGTCAAGTCAGGCCAAAGCCGAGATCATGATCCCGAACAGCGAGAACGTCGCCACCGATGCCCCGATAATGGACGATCAGGCAATGGTGAAGAGCCTGCCGGTCGCTGGCGCGGCACTGCGCATGCTCGGGCTGCACGAGAACGTTGCTGACTTCACCGGCGACTATTCGGCCACTGCCGTCACAGACCAGGTGCTTGCGATCACGGTCAAAGCGTCGTCAGGTGACCTGGCTATCCGCGAGGCCCAAGCGCTAGCCTCGGCGTTCCTCGCCTACCAGCAGCATTTGCTGAATAGCCAGAACAGCCTTGTCAACGCGACACTTCAGCAGCAACTCACGCAGGCGCAGCAACGTATCGACTCGCTCAGCAGCAAGATCGCCCAAGTGTCTGCCCAGCCCGCCAGCCCGGCGCAACAGGCCGACCTCACGCATTTGCGTCATGAGCACACTCAGCAAGTCAACGACCTGGCAGCGTTCAAGCAGACCGTCGCGACAGACGAGGCTACGGACCAGGAGGCGAACACGGTGACGGCCAAGGGCACTCAGCAAATTGGCCCGGCCGCACTGGTAGTTCAGCACAGCAAGAAGCGAATGCTTGAGTATGTGGGCGGCGGCCTCGTCGGCGGCCTGGCACTCGGCATGGCGATCGTTACCATCGGCGCGCTCGTGTCTGATCGACTACGCCGGCGCAGCGACGTCGCGTACGCACTCGGAGCCCCGGTCAGGCTTAGCGTAGGCAAGATACCGGCCGGCCGCGGACGGCGAGGGCTGGCGCTCTCTCAGACTGCTGAGATCCGGCGAATCGTCGCGTATCTTCACAGCACGGTTCAGCCAGCTTCCCGTGGCCCGGCCAGCCTGGCCGTCATCCCGGCCAGCCTGGCCGTCATCCCGGTCGATGATGTGGAGGTGCCAGCAGCCTGCGTTGTTTCGCTGGCTGTTTCCTACGCGAAGAAGGGCTTGCGCGTGGTGGTGGCCGACTTGTGTGACGGCAGTCCCGCGGGTCGGCTCCTGGGCGCCAGCGAGCCAGGTGTCAGTCCGGTCAGCGTGCAGGACGTCCAGCTCGTGGCGGCGATCCCGGCGCCCGACGACGTGCTGCCGGCTGGTCCGCTTGCGAGAGGGTCGCGCAGCACCGAGGCCGGGTCGCAGCTTGCTGCTGCCTGTGCATCGGCGGACGTGCTCCTTACGCTCGTTTCGCTTGACCCGTCCCTGGGTGGCGACCATCTGGGGAGCTGGGCGGCCGGCGCGGTTGCGATGGTTACTGTCGGACGGTCCACGGCAGCCAGGATTCGAGGGGTCGGCGAAATGACCAGGCTGGGTGGTACTCCGCTGATTTCCGGCGTGCTCATCGGAGCCGAGAAGACGGACGAGAGCCTCGGACTGACGCCGGCCGGCGGAGCCGCACGCGAGGTCGGCGTGGTACGCGACGCGGCACACTCGGCACAGGCCGGCTTTCTCCTGTCCGTCAGGGGGAGCGCTGCTGCCGGGCCGCGGGACCTCCGGTAACGCCGCAGGTTAGTCGCAGTGCAGTAGCTGGCCGCGGACCAGCGACTTGGCGCAGCTAAATGCCTCTGCGTAGGCTGCGCCGCATTCCATGCCGCGCAGCCGCGCGAGCCCGCGGAACACCTCTTCGTCCCACCAGTCACGCGAGTGCTGGGACGGGAAGCACTTCTGCAGCAATTCCACCTTGCGCCGGACGATGTCAGCCGACATCGGGAAGTACATGGCCGGGCGGCCGAAGTCTCCGTCCCGCTTCGGGATCTCGTACCCGAGCGTCAAGTGATCGCGGAACACCGTGGGCAGGATCTCTGCGATCGTCCGGTGGTCCTGATGAGCGTCATCCGGCTGAGGGGCGATGATGACGTCCGGGGCGTAGCTGCTGGCGACATCCTCCAGAAGATCCTTGACCATGCCCCACCGGGCAGGGAGTCTTCCCTCCGGCAGGTCGTGCAACTCGACGGTCAGGTCCGCGCCGGGCAGGAATTCGCTGGCCGCGCGCCGCGCCTCAAGCTGACGGTCAGGTGAGCCGGTGACCACGACGTAGTGTGCTCGCAGGGCGGGCTGGCTCTCGGCCATGCCTAGCAGCGTGGCGCCCGCGCCGATCTCTATGTCGTCCGGATGCGCGCCGATGGCGAGTACGGCCAGCGGCCTGTCTTCCGGGATGGCAAGGCGCAGCGGCAGCATGCGGGGCTCAACCCAGCGCCGGGATCGACTGCAACGTGGTGCTGCCGGCAGCCAGGGCCGCTCCCTCGTCCAGTGCGTTGCCGAGCGGCTCGACCATGCCTGACCTGTCCCGGTCCCAGATCATCCACGGGCAGTATCCGCGTTGGTACATGTCCTCAAGCTGAGCACGCTCCTTCACGGTGTCGGCCGGTGACCAGTAGCCCTTGTAGGGGTAGGCAAGGACGCGCCGCAGCGGGACCAGTCGCCGCGTGATGGCGTCCTCGACCAGGTCCTCGCCCTCATTCAGGTGGTCGAATATCTCTGGCCTGAGCACGAAGTAACCGCCGTTCTCCCACTGCCGCAGGTCGCGCATCGGAGTCACATGAGCCACCCGGCCGTCGTCGCAGATATCTACTACGTGATGTGACGACTGCGGCGGTACCGCGAGCAGGCTGGCCACCGCGTCGCTCTCAGCGAAGCGCGCGATGATGTCCGGCAGTGGGGCGTTCGTCAGCACGTCGGCGTAATTCGCGAGGAACATCGGCTCGTTCGCTACGAACCGCCGTACCCGGCGGAGGCGCTCGCCGATGGGGGAACTCAGGCCCGTATCCACGAAGGTGATCCGCCAGTCGGATATATCCGTGCTGAACAGTTTCACGTCCTGAGCGCCGTTCTCGAGTACAAAGTCGTTCGACCGGGTCTCGTCATAGCTCAGGAAGAAATCCTTGACGTAGGCGGCACCGTATCCGAGGCACAGGATGAAGTCCGTATGTCCGAAGTGAGCGTAATAGCGCATGACGTGCCACAGCAGCGGGCGCTCCCCGACCATCGCCATTGGCTTGGGACCGCTGCTGACGCCGTCGCGCATCCGCATCCCGAGGCCGCCACAGAAAAGCACAACTTTCATCGGATCACCTTTTACGCAATTTCCATCTCAGGAATCGGAAAAACCAGTCGGGCACTCCATGACCTGATGTACTCAAGCTGCTCGCTGATCTCATCCCGCAGGTTCCACGGCAGCACAAGAACGTAATCAGGCCGAGTCTGAGCCAGGCGTTCCGGCGCGTAAATCGGGATATGCGTGCCTGGCAGGAACTGGCCTTGCTTGACCGGGCTCCGATCGACGGTGTAGCTCAGCAAGTCAGATCGGATGCCGCAGTGGTTGAGCAGGGTATTGCCCTTGCCAGGAGCGCCGTAGCCCGCCACCGACTTGCCTTGCCTGGCCGCATCGAGCAGGAATCCCACGAGGTCGCTCTTGATCTCCATGACCTGGCGCGCGAAGCCCTCGTGACCTGCCACAGTGTGCAGGCCGGCCGACTCTTCCCGGTCGAGCACGGCCTTGACGCCGGTTGCGGGCTCGCCTGCGGACTCGTCCGGCCTCGCGTAGACCCGCAGCGATCCGCCGTGCGTGTCCAGCTCTTCCACATCCACCACGGTCAGGCCCGCGCTCGCCAGGACGCGGCCGGAGGTCAGTAGCGAGAGGTAGGAGAAATGCTCGTGGTAGATCGTGTCGTACTGACGGCGCTCGATCAGGCGCAGCAGGTGCGGGAACTCGAGCGTTACCAGCCCGGTGTCCTTGACCAGCCCGCGCAGGCCCGCCGCGAAGCCGCGGATGTCCGGCACGTGAGCGAACACGTTGTTCGCGGCGACCAGGTCGGCTCGCCCGTACTGGCCGGAGATGCCGTCACCGGTCACGGCGCCGAGGAACTGCACTTCAGTCCTGATGCCCTTGGCGCGCGCCACCTCCGCCACGTTGGCCGCCGGCTCGATGCCGAGCACCGGGACTCCGGCAGCGAGGAAGTGCTGCAGAAGATAACCGTCGTTGCTGGCTACTTCGGTGACCAGGCTGTCCGGCCCGAGGGCGAGACGGGCGATCATCGCGTCGGCGTACCGACGCGCGTGAGCGACCCAGGAATCAGAATAGGAAGAAAAATACGCGTAGTCAGAAAAGATATCTTCGCCGGATACGTAGGCAGGCAGCTGAACGAGCAGGCACGAATCGCAGATGCGGACATGGAGTGGATAGAACTTCTCCATGGCATCGAGATTGTCTGCTGATACATAGCTCTCGCAGAGCGGTGACATCCCGAGGTCCACGAAGGTTCGGGTAAGGCTTGCACCGCACAGGCGGCAGTCAGGTGTCAATGGCACGTTCTCTCCAGGCTTCCGGCCCGCGATCGGCGAGCCCTAGAACGGCATTGTTTTCCGCCGGTTTATTATTCAGCGCGGGACCTCGGTGATCGCGCGGTATTGCGTGCGCCCGGATTCCCGTGCTGACAGTGCTGAAAGGATGACGCCCGTGGCTGAGCATTACTGCCGGGCATGCCGGGGACGTGCTGGGGAGCTTGTGCTTGACCTCGGTCGGCAGCCGGCCTGCGACTATTTCCCGCGCCGTGACGATCGGGGTCCCGACCCCGAATACCCGCTGCGGATGTGGCTGTGCTCGCGCTGTGGCCTGGCTCAGCTGGCCGAGGACCCCACCGTGCCGGAAGAGCCCAGAGGTGCCGAGCCGGCTGCGCTGGCCGTCCAGGCAGCCGAGGCCGTCCGCCGCGCCGGTGCGGCGGGGCTGCTGCCTGAGGGCGGCAAGGTTGCTGAATACGGCAGCCCGCACGGGGGATCGTGGCTCGATCTGCTGGCCGCCCGCCGGCTCAAGCAGGCAGTTGACGACGAGCCTGCCGATGTGATCGTTGACTGCTTCGGCATGATGCACGCCGCCGATCAGTCGGCCGCGCTGGCACAGCGGGCGTCGCGGATCGAGCCGGGTGGGATTCTGCTGCTGCAGTATCACGCGCTGAGCGCGATCATCCGTCACGGGCAGTGGAACGCGCTCCGCCACGGGCACTACGCCTACTACTCGACTGCCGCGCTGGCGGTGATGCTGGCCGCCACGGGCCTGCGCGCGCGGACGGCGTGGACCTTCGACCTCTACGGCGGGACTGTCCTGCTTGCCGCTCAGCGCGAAACTGACCATCCTGATGCGCCGGACGAAGCGGTAGCCGCACTGCTGGCAGATGATGCCGCGATCGGCGTCCGCGATCCAGTGGTGCTCGCCGGGCTGCAGCGCGCCTGTGAGGCGAAGGCTCGCGGCTTGCGCGAATGGCTGATCGGCGAGCGCCGCGCCGGACGGTCCGTGGTCGGTTATGGCGCCGCATCGCGCGCGGTAGCGCTGCTGCGTCGTGCCGGAGTCGATAGCAGGCTGCTGCCAGCGGTGGCCGATGCTTCGCCGGCTAAGCAGGGCTTGCGGATGCCAGGCACGGACATTCCGGTCGTCAGTCCGGCCGAGCTCGCCGCCCGCGCGCCCGACGCGGTGCTGCTGTTCCTCGCCGATCTGCGAACGGAAGTCAGCGCCGCCTACCCTGAGGTCGAGGCGGCAGGCGGCAGGTGGGTCGATGCGGACGCGGTCAGCTCGTGACATGACGACTGGTCAGGTGGCCTGAAGCACCAGGCGCAGCCGCTCGAGGCACCGGCCGCGAGTGGGACCGATGCTGCCGATCGGCACGCCTAGCTGGTCAGATATCTCGGTGTACGACACTGGCGGATCCGCCATGAGCAGTTCGAGCAGCCGCTGCGATCGCGAGGGCAGGGTAGACATGGCAGCGCGGACTGCCTGCGCGCGTTCCTCGGCCAGCAGCCGCTCGTCTACGTCGGGCTGATGGCCGACTGCTTCACTGAAGGCGTCATGGTCATCCTGAACCACCATCACCCTCTTGCCAGCCGCCAGGTGCCTCAGGCATTCATGGCGCGCTGTCGTCGCCAGCCAGCTGCCGATACGTTCCGGGTACTCAATGCGATCGATGTGCTCAAGCAGGCGCAGCCACGTTCCTTGAACGACGTCAGCCGCGTCGTTCTCGGAGAGCCTGAAATCGCGCGTCGTGGCCCACAACAATCTGGAGTACTGATCAACAAGACGCTCCCACGCGGACCGGTCACCGCGACCTGCCTGCCGGACAAGGTGCGCCAGGTCCAAGACGTCGCTGTCTTGATCCGTTACCTCTGGAGCACGACAATCGGCCAAAGCCGACGAGCTGCGCTGACTATCCGCACGACGGCGGGTTGTACTCACCCGCACAGCCACGCCACCTCCTATCTGTCGAGAATCTGAACCATCTCCATGCCCGGAACTGGCTGGCATCGCTGCGGGCCCTGCCGTCGGACATGCCACGGTCAATACGCGCCATCCCCATGCAGCACGGCTGACCAGGTTTTCCACAGGATTTGCAGGTCAAGAAGGAACGACCAGTTCTCGACGTAACTCACGTCGAGCCGCACGGCCTCATCCCAGGGCAGATCGGATCGCCCGTTCACCTGCCACAAGCCGGTGATGCCAGGCTTGACCGCCAGACGCCGGCGCACATGCTGCCCGTAGGCGGTCGTCTCGTCCGGCAGCGCAGGGCGCGGGCCGACAAGGGACATCTCGCCAGCTAGCACGTTAAGAAGTTGCGGCAGCTCGTCCAGCGAATGCCGGCGGAGCCACCTCCCGACCCTGGTTATCCGCGGGTCCTGCCGGATCTTGAACAGCAGGCCGTCACTGTCGTTGCGCGCCGCGAGTTCGGCGAGGCGCTGCTCAGCGTCGACCACCATCGTGCGGAACTTGCAAAGGGTGAACAGTTTGCCGTCCTTGCCGACCCGTGTCTGCCAGAAGAAGGCCGGGCCGCCGTCACTGAGCCTGATAGCCGCGGCAATGACGATGAACAGTGGCAGCAGCAGAGTCAGTGCCGAGAGGGCAATCGCCCGGTCGAACGCCGACTTGATTAGCCGGCGGGCACCGGTGAACTCCGGGTGGTCGACATGCAGCAGCGGCAGTCCCGCGGTCGGCCTGATCGTGGTCCGCGGCCCAGCCACATCGAGTAGCGCGGGCGCGACGCAGAGGTCAGTGCCGGACTTCTCCAGCGCCCAGGCCAGGTCCCTGAGGCGGGCCCCGCTCATCTCCGGGCAGGCCAGGACCGCGACGGTGTCAGCGGCCGTCCGCTGTACCTCGCCGATGACATTGACCAGGCCGCCGACCGCTGGGATTCCGTCGATCTCGTCCGGGCAGTCAGGGCCGAGGACGCACGCCGCCACTACCGTGAGCCCGTGATAGGTGTCGCGTCGCAGGACCGTCGCGAGCTCGGCTATGACGTCCGGATGCCCGACGACCACGACCTTCCGCATACAGTCGCCGAGCGAGCGCAGGTAATGCAGCCGCTTGCGCAGCCAGTATCTGAGAAGCACGTCGAAAGCCGTCAGGCAAGGCAGTGCCACGACGACGTAGCCGCGCGCGATCTCGGTTTTGCTGGCATAGGCGACGATCGCTACGGCGGCCGTCAGGCCTACACCGGTATTGATTACCCGCCGGAATTCGTCCGTTCCGACGCCGATGAAACGAGTATCGTAGGCGCCCGCCAGTGCCAATGCGGTCAGCCACAGCACCGGCAGCGCGAGGCCGAGCCAGAAATAACCAGCGGCCCCTGATGTGTCGCCGCCGAACCGCACTTCGAATGCCAGCAGGCCCGCAGCCAGCCCGCAGCATCCGTCGGCAATCACCACCCTGCGGACGTACCTGTTCGTCCATGCCGCTGCGCCACGCGCAGCGATTTGGGCGACCTGACCGACCTGCAACGGTTCAGGCGCCGCTATGTTTTCGGCCATCGCCGGCTTCTCCAGCACACTCCTATTCGAGTGCGCTGCAACATTTAGACGGCGCGCTCGATCCTCTCCCCCAGTGCCGTGCATAAGGGGAGACGCATCGACAGATTTGCCGGTTGCAAGCTTTGGCTACACAGATGGTCACGGGGCGGATTTGCCGGCGTTTAGTTATTATAGTTTCCCCAGGTCAGAGCACTGTTTGCCACGCCAGCAGCGACAAGTTAAATCTTGGTTTTCAGACGGTAACGTGCTGGTTCGGGCCGGGAATAGATTGTGCATCTCCGCGCTGTTCATATCGATACAGCGCTAACTCGATGAACGCGAGCAATGGCGCTAAACGGACTGCCAGCTCCGCCAGGCCCGAGCCGGTCTATCATCGGCAGCGTGAGCTACGAGGCGCCGGACGCTCCCGGCCCCGAAGACGACAAGATCATTACTCTCGCCCGCGCAGCCAGGGCGAGGGTGGCAGCGGCCGAAGGCGCGGCCGTCCGCGATGAGACCGGGCGCACCTATGCGGCAGCGGCGGTCGCCCTGCCGTCCCTCAGGCTCTCCGCTCTGCACCTGGCCGTCGCGATGGCAGTGTCTAGCGGCGCGGCCAGTCTGGAAGCGGCGGCTCTGGTCAGCGACGGAGGAGCCCTGGATCCTGCCGACCTTGCCGCGGTCCGCGAGGTCGGGCCAGACGCGGTGGTGTTCTGCGCTGCACCGGACGGGACGGTCCTTGCGACCCTGCGTCCCTGACTAGGTGGCGGTGCGCGCCTAAGTTAGGGCGGGAACGCCCATGTGGGGGAGAATCACCACGTGGGGACGCCGTCGCATAACTCACCGGCCGAGTTCAGGTCTGGGTTCGCCTGCTTTGCCGGCCGGCCGAACGTCGGCAAGTCCACGCTGATGAATGCGCTCGTCGGCTCGAAGGTGGCCATTACCAGCAGTCGGCCGCAAACGACGCGGCGGGCCATCCGCGGCATCGTGCACCGCCCGGACGCGCAACTGGTGATCATTGACACGCCGGGGCTGCACCGGCCGCGCACCTTGCTCGGGGAGCGGCTGGACAGCCTGGCCCGGTCGACCTTGACTGAGGTCGATGTCATCGGGTTGTGCCTGCCTGCCAGTGAGCGGATCGGACCGGGTGACAAGTACCTGGCGAGCGAGCTGGCGACCATCGGAAAGACCCCTGTGGTGGCGATCGTGACCAAAACCGACCAGGCGACGAGGGAGCAAGTGGCCGAGCAGCTGGCGGCGGTCGCCGAGCTTGGCGACTGGGCCGACATCGTCCCGGTGTCGGCAGTAGCGGGATTCCAGCTCGGCGTGCTGGCTGACGTGCTCGTCTCCTATCTGCCGCCGGGCAGGCCCCTGTATCCGGACGGCGAGCTGACCGACGAACCCGAGCAGCAGCTAGTGGCCGAGCTGATCAGGGAGGCGATCCTGGAAGGCGTGCGGGACGAGCTACCGCACTCGATTGCTGTCGTGGTCGAGGAGATGGCGCCACGGCAGGGCAGGGAAGATCTCATCGACGTTCACGCGGTCATGTACGTTGAGCGGCCCAGCCAGAAGGCGATCGTGCTCGGCACAAAGGGCGCCCGGCTGAAAGAAGTCGGCACTACGGCCCGGCACCAGATAGAGGCCCTGCTTGGCACCCGTGTGTACCTGGACCTGAGGGTCAAGATAGCCAAGGACTGGCAACGCGATCCTCGCCAGTTGCGGCGCCTGGGCTTTTACGACTGAGGAGTCAGCTGGCCGTTCAGATCGAGCTCCCAGTGGCGGCGTGCGTACTTACTGGCGGACAGGGAGCTTCTTAGCGTCTGCCACGTCGATCTCGAACGAGTGGAAGTGGTCGGTGACCCGGTGCGCGAGCTTCTCGTTGACCGCGATCATGTGCTCGTTCTCCGCCGCGTTGGAGGTCACGACCTGGCTTATCTGGGGTTCAGCCCCGGCAAGGCAGTCCAGCATGTCGACCTTGACCAGCAGCCCGAGCCGGTGGCCGCGGTGCTCACGGGTCACCGCGGTGAGCCCCTGGAATCCCCATTCATCGACATCGGGATCGATGTAGACCTGGGTCAGGGCAACGGCGGCTCCGGTACCGTCCTGGACGGCCGCCACCGCGTAAATCCGCGCGCCCTCCGCGACCACTTGCCTCTCGTCCGCAAGCAGCCGGTCGGCGTCCCAGACCATCGGCTCGTCCGCCTCATCGTGCGGGGCATCCGCCATCGCCGCGTGCAGCGCGCAGACCGGCCGCACCAGTTCATCCGGTGTCACACCGACCCACCGGCGCAGTGTGTATCCGGCGGAGCGCTGTTCCGCCTCGGCCCGCAGCCCGCCAAGGCGAGCGTGCAAGGCTGGCCCGACATCGAGGACCCGGCGGACCTCGAGCAGGCCCGGCCGCGCGCCGATGGACTCAGCGAACGCGTGGCCAGGCGCGCCGACCCGGGCGTCGGACATGAGCAGCGTCCGGCCGGCCAGAGCGGCCTGCTCGGCCGCATGTGCGACCAGCGCGGTCCCGATGCCCTGCCGTCGGCAGGATGCCGCGACGACCGGCGACAGGAAGCCATTGGCTCGGTTCTCCCGCTCCGGCAACCGGAGCAGGTAGCCGCCGAGCAGCATGCCGGAAGGCGCGGTGGCGAGCCAGGCCTGCTGCGGGTTGCCGGCCCAGCCGTGCGTCCACCAGCTTCGGAACCGCCGGTAGGAGCCGACGGGCATATTCGGGTCATCCGCCTCGTGACTCGCTGTAACCAGGTCGTAACAATCCTTGAGACGGGCTTCGTCAGTCATCGGATCGAACCGCTCGATTTGCACGGCTGATAGCTAATACCTGCGCCACGGCGCGTCGCAAACGAAATACGTGACGGCTGGACGAGGCGAAGGCGACCACGTTCCCCGTCTGGTGGCCTTCCCGTCTGGTGGTCTTATTTCTGCCGGTAGGACGGACGGGGATGGTCCATCCGGCTTTGCCGCATTAGGCTGCCGGCCATGCTCGGGACGTGTGATGATGTCTGGTCAGCCGGGACGATGCTTGCGCAGCGGGCAGGTGGCCTGGCGGGGGGAGCGGGACGTTGGGCCTGATCGGAGCACGTTTCTACTTCAAGACCACTGGTCAAGGCACCGTGCACTGCTACCGCTGCGGCGGAGACCGCCCGTACCGGCGCTGCACCGGCCGCCGCTGGTTCCAGGTGCTGATGATCCCTCTAGTCCCGCTTGACCGCGTCGGCGAGCACCTTCAGTGCCGGATCTGCCGCACAAGGTACCGGCTCGAGGTGCTGTCGATTCCCACGTCAGCGGCCATGCAAGTGGCGTTGCCGGCCGGTGCGCTGGCCGCGGTCACGATGATGCTACGGGCAGGCGACCCGGACAGCCCGGCAGCGCGAGTCCGGGCGATCGACATCGTGCAGGCCGCCGGGCTCTCCGGCTACGACGACGCGGCGCTGACCGCGGACCTCGCCCTGGCCGAGGGCCGGCGGCTGGCCAACGCCGAGTCGCTGGCCACGCTAGCGATCCAGCTGACGACGCCCGCGCCCGAGTGGTTCCTGGCGGACGCGATACGGGTCGGGCTAGCCGACGGCCCGCTGTCGGATTCCGAGCGCGGTGCCGCCCGCCTGATCGCCGCGCACCTTGGCCTGACGGCCGCGCAGGCGCACGGGGTCATCGTGACGACCGCTGGCTAACGCGTAACTTCACACTTTCGGCTTAACCGGCTGCGCCCCAAATGTGGGCGAGAATGGGCTGGTGGCGATCTACCGTGACGATGGCATCGTGCTGCGCACGCACAAGCTGGGCGAAGCCGACCGCATCGTCACCGTGCTGGCGCGGAAGTCCGGGCGCATCAGGGCCGTCGCCAAGGGCGTAAGGCGGACCAAGTCACGGTTCGGCGCGCGGCTGGAGCCATTCACCCACGTGGACCTGTTGCTGTACACCGGCCGGTCGCTGGATGTGATCACCCAGGCCGAGACGCTGCGGCCGTACGGCGAGCAGCTAGTCGGTGACTACCCGAGGTACACCACCGGGACGGCGATGCTGGAGACCGCCGAGAAGCTGACCCCGGTGGAGAAGGAGCCGTCGATGCGGCAGTTCCTGCTGCTGGTCGGCGGTCTCCGTACGCTCTGCGAAGGCGGGCACGATCCGCGGCTGGTGCTGGACGCGTTCCTGCTCAGGTCACTCGCGGTGGCCGGCTACGCCCCGGCGCTCGAGGAGTGCGCAGTCTGCGGCACGACGGCGCCGCAGGCCCAGGCGTCCGGCGGACTGCGCGCCTTCGGCCTTGCTTCTGGCGGCCTGACGTGCCGGAACTGCCGGGCGCCAGGCTCGGCGACCCCGGCTGTCGGCACCGTGGCGCTGATGAGCGCGCTGCTGCGGGGAGACTGGGAGCATGCCGACGCCAGCGAGCGGAGGCACCAGGTAGAGTGCAGCGGCCTGACCGCCGCCTACCTCCAGTGGCACCTAGAGCACTCGATCAGGTCACTGAAGCACGTAGAGCACGCTTAGGCAGGAGGAAGCGGTCGCCAATGAGCCCGACCAAGCCCCAGGTCACGCCGCCGTACCCGCATCCTGACGGGGCACAGCCGCCGAAGATTCCTGGCGAGCTTATCCCGCGGCACGTTGCCCTGGTCATGGACGGGAACGGCCGCTGGGCCAAGCGCCGCGGCCTGCCGCGGACCGAGGGGCATAAGGCGGGTGAGTACGCCCTATTCGACGTGATCATGGGCGCGATCGAGCTGGGCATTCCGTACCTGTCCGCCTACGCCTTCTCAACCGAGAACTGGCGGCGCTCACCCGATGAGGTCCGGTTCCTGATGGGCTTCAACCGGGACGTCATCAGGCGCCGCCGGGACCAGCTGAACTCGATGGGCGTACGGATCAGGTGGGCGGGGCGGCGGCAGCGGCTGTGGCGCTCGGTGATCTCCGAGCTTGAAGACGCCGAGCGGATGACAGTCGGGAATTCGGTGCTCACCCTGCAGTTCTGCGTGAACTACGGCGGCCGGGCGGAGATCGCCGACGCGGCGAAGGCGATTGCGCTTGACGTTGCAGCAGGCAAGCTCAGGCCGGACAAGGTCGACGAGAAGACGATCAGCCGGTACCTGGATGAGCCGGAGATTCCTGACGTAGACCTATTCGTCAGATCGTCCGGTGAGCAGCGGACGTCGAACTTCCTGCTCTGGCAGTCGGCGTATGCGGAGATGGTGTTCCTGGACACCTTGTTCCCCGACTTTGACCGCCGGCACCTGTGGCACGCATGCGAGATCTACGCAAGCAGGGACCGCCGGTACGGGGGCGCTGAGCCGAACCCCCTGCCGCCAGGCCCGAACCCCCTGCCAGCCGGCGAGAGCCCGCAGCGCTAAGAGCACTGAGCTCAATCACGGGCGGGGTTACTCAGTCGACAGCCGCGCAACAATCGGCGCGACTGCGTCAAGGCGGCTGCCCAGATTCCAGTAAGAGATACCGAGCTCTTCGTTCCACCTGCTCAGGTCGTCGACGCACTTGTCGATATCACCCCTGAGGGAGACAGGCGAGTTTGCGAAGCGCTCTGGATGGGCAGCGATATAATCGGAAAACCCAGGACGGATGGGCGTCAGCTGGGCCTTACCGATATTTACCTCGTAACATGTCATCTGAATCGCGGGGCCGGGCTTGCCTGCGCGAGCTGCGCAGGCGGCGACAAGCCTCAGCTTCTTTTCGATGTTCGGTCTGCTCAGCTGGGCGGCCGCCGTTTCGTCAAAACCACCCGGTCCCATTCGTGGATGCAGCCCGACTATATCTGCGTATCGCGCGGCCAGGCTGAGGATCTTGGTCCCGCCGCCTCCCACCAGGATCGGCGGATGCGGGCCGCAATTAATGGCAGGAAGCGCTTCAAGCCCGTCAAGTTTGTAGTGTTCGCCGTCGAAAGACAGCAGGCCACCGGCAAAGAATTCCGTTATGACACGCAATGCCTCTTCCAGGCGCGCCACCCGGACAGGCGCAGGGCTGTAGTCGGCTCCGAGTGCCTTGTAATCGCCTCGAAGCCAGCCAGCGCCGAGACCAAGGCCAGCGCGGCCGGCCGAGAGTACGTGAGCAGTGGAAATCGCCTTCGCGAGAACGGCGGGGTGGTGCAGGTCATTGTTGAGGACGAGCGGCATAGCACGCAGCCTGGTAGTGCTGGCCAGTGCGAAATTCATCGCGGTCAGGGCCTCCATCGCCCATCCCTGGCTGTAGTGCTCGGATACGACGACCGCGTGGAAGCCCAGGTCCTCTATACGCTGCAGCTCCTTGGTCCAGTTCTCGACATCAGCATCGAGTCGCGGCATCGGCGCAAGGAAGCGAAGCGGCCTGACGTTCATTTCGTCCCGTTCGAACTTCGTTGGCAGGTCCGGATGACCCAGCCACAAGACGAGCGACTGCCCAGGCCTGATACAAGCGAGCCGCTAGCGCGGGCTTGACCGGCCGCTCGCACCGCGGCCGCGCCCCGCTGCCGACATAGCAGTCGGTTAGCGGCGGCCGGACCTGGCACCCGGCCAGGACGCAGCCGCCGGGCGGCGCGGGCGGCGGCGCTCCGGCGAAGGAGCCTGCGCTAGGCCAGACCTGGCTATTGCGGACCGGCGCGGCTTCCGGCTACGTGCTGGCTAGCCCGCAGAGCAACCGCAGCGGCAACGCAAGCTCGGCGTCGCTGTCCTACACCAGAAACGGCGGCCGCACCTGGACGCGGTCGCGGGTCCCGTGCGGCCAGGGCGGCTTGTCCGTCGTGCTGACGCGGGCGCCGGGCGGCACGCTCGCTGCGGTATGCGCTGGCGAGCCGAGCGCCGGCTCGCAGGGCAAGATGTTCACTCTGTCCGCCAACGGCGGCCGGTCCTGGACCAAGCCCGCGGGCTGTGAAATCGGTTACCCGTGCCATGGCAGTGCCGTGCTGCCGGACGGCTACCTCAGCCAGATCGCCGCGACTTCGGCCCGCACCGTGTACCTGATCGGCAGCCGGGGACCGCTCATCGTAACGTCGGACGGCGGCAGGCGCTGGCATCAGGTGAGTCCGGCCAAGGCGCCGGTCATCGGTGCCGAAAACGGCGGAGTCGCGCAGGTCATGTTCTTCGGCCGGTCGAAGGGCTTGGTTGTCGGCGACAGCTTTGCTACCGGCGTGGTGCAGATCTGGCATACCGCGGACGACGGCCGCAGGTGGTCGAAGCCGGTGGTGCCAGTACTGGAGTGACGACAAGCGCAGCGAGGGCGGCATCGCCTCGCTGACGTACGCCGCCCTGGAGGCGCCGCCGCGGGCTCGCGAGCGCTGTCAGCGGAGCCACGCGTGCAGTGCGTCGGCTAGCCCGGCTGCCGGGTTGCGTGACCCCGGTCCGCTAGCCCAGGCCACGACGCCGTCCGGGCGGATCAGCAGTGCGTCGGCTGCGGCCGCTTCGCCTCCCCGTCTCACCACCAGGGTGGGAACGAGGTCGCCATCACCGGCTGTCGTCGCCGCTACCCGGCCCTTGGCGGTGAAATCCAGCAAGACCGGGCGCGCTTGTCGCATCAGCTCGGCCACCCTGGTCCTGCGCCCGTCCTTGGTGGTCAGGCGCAGGTCCGGAGCAAGCCGCCCAGTCAGCGAATGCCGCTCGCCCAGCGAATCCGGCGCAGAGCTGACCGGCATGTCGTACCGGACGTCCGTGCCCGCTATCAGCTCGCCCAGATAAGACGCGACACCAGGCAGGGTCACTAGCTCACCGAACAGTTCGCGAATGGCGTCGGCAATCTCGCCACTGCCGGTCAGCGCGCGCTGTGCCCGCGTCTGCAGCAGGCCTCGCTGTCCAGCCGCGTGACGCTCGGTGTGATAGCTGGCGAGCAGGCCGGCCGGGGCCTGGCCCCGGACCTGCGCGCCTAGCTTCCAGCCAAGATTGACCGAGTCGAGCAGGCCGACGCCCAGCGCGAGCCCGAACACGTGAGCCGCGTCGCCAGCCAGCATGACCCGGCCGTCCAGGTAGCGGTCGGCCTGCCGGGTGTTGCCGACGGTCCGGGTGAGCCGCGTCGGGTCGGTCATCATGACATCGGCACCGGTCACGCGTCGGAAGCTAGCCTGCAGCTCGGGTAGCGTCACCGGCGGCTCGCGGTCGGACATGCCCGGATCGGCCGGCCTGCCGGGGACGTCAGCGGCAGGGTCGGCGTCTTCGCGGGTGTAGACCATGTAGGTCCCCGCTGCCGCAGTGGCGTCGAGGCTGGTCAGTGGTGCGACCGAGTACATCCCGCGCGGCGTACGCTGCTGCTGGGTGAGGGGGATGCGGCCTAGGCCAGGCAGTTCGATCTCGGCCGACTCAGGCACGATGACGGCTTCCGGAAGCGTCACGCGGCCTAGCAGCGACACCTCGGGTGATGTGTAGCCCGGGAAGCTGATCCCGGCCAGCTTGCGCACCGCACTGTGTGCGCCGTCGCAACCGACCAAGTACGCGGCCCGGAGCCGGTAACGGCCATGAGGGCCTGTCACGGTCACCGTCACCGCCTCATCGTCTTGCTCGAAGCTGGTCATCTCATGCCCGCGCAGAACGGCGCCACCGAGCTCAGCCAGCCGTCCGGCCAGCACGTGCTCGAGCCGTCGTTGCGGGATCGCGAGAACCTGCAGCGGGCTTGGTGCCAGGCTGGAGAAGTCCAGTTGCAGCGGTCCGAATGAGAAGCTCGGCACCGGCCCGGTATAGGTCGATTCGGCGCGGAGGCGGTCGAGCAAGCCGCGGTAGGCGAGCACTTGCACGACTTGCCCGACCAATCCGTTGCCCTTCGGGATTTCGCTGACTCGCGCGAGCCGCTCGAGGACGACCGGCTCGAGACCGGCCAGTCTCAGCTCGATTGCCAGCATCAGACCTACGGGCCCGGCGCCGACGATGACGACGTCCGCGGCCGGGTCATTGCGGGCGGCGGGACCCGTTACATGGCCAGCACTTCCGGTATCGGTCACAATCGTCAATATATGTTGACAGGTGCTAGTCGTCAAACTTGGTTGACGGCGCCGTGCTGCCAGGCACCAGTGGCGGCTGCCAATGGGGTACCGAATTCCGGACCAGGGCTCGGGAATTGCCTGCATGAAGATAGAAAAACGGCCACAATGTCGAAATGGCTGGCATACCGCTGTCTAACGCCGAGGACAGGGACGACGACCGGGACGACAATAGGCGCGAGCCTGCCGGCTCGTCGGTGGCCGCCCCGGACCAGCCGAGGCGGGACAAGTCCGCGCGCTGGGAGAGTGCGCCTGCCGTAGGGCGGTGGATCTGGGCCCTTGAGCACGCACAAGACGTGGTCGCGATCGCCGTGGGGGTGGTCCTGATCGCACTGGCCGCGGTCGTTCTGGTCTCCGGAATCGTCGATTTCCTCGACGGCGCTAACGGCTCGATCGAATCGGCCGCTCCCGTTCTTCTCGATCACGTCCTGCTCGTCCTGATCCTGGTCGAGATCGTTTACACGGTCGTGCTGTCGCTGCGCGCGCACCGGCTGGTGGCCCAGCCGTTCATTGTCGTCGGGCTGATCGCAGTCATCCGGGAGATCCTCGTGGTACTGACGCCGGGCGCGAAGAGCACTGTCAGCGCCTCAAACCTGGCGCTGCTGATCGGGATGGTGGCCGTGTTTGTGGCCGGTCTGATCGCGGTCAGCTTCTTCGAGAAGAGCGGCAATGGTCCGAGCCTCAGCGCCGACGGCGACGACGGCGACGATTAACGGGTGGCCTGGTATCCGGCCAGCGCGAGCACGAGCGCGACCGCGAGAGCCCGGCCCAGGCGGCCGCCAGCCGTTAGCCGTGGCCAGGACAGCGCGGCGAGCCAGGCGAGTACGGCGGCCACGAGGCACAGCGCAACGGCGCCGGCCGGTCCGTGGACCGCCAGCCCGGCGATCAGGAAGACGACTAGCAGCACCGGCGCCAGCCAGCGGGGCAGCTGATGCAGGTAGATCAGTGCCCGCGCACTGCGGCGCTCGGTCGCCTGCCTGGCTGGTGACGCGCCAGGCGTGAACAAGCTGGTGCCCTGCGGCAGCGGCCTGACCCGCTGCCTGGACCGGGTTTGCCTGGGCCGGGTCTGCCCGGCCGGGCGGTTGGTGGTCACAAGGCAGTCCCTTCGGCCAGCCGGCCCCATTGCCATCTGCATGCCGTTGCCAGCCAGCTCAGCCTGATTGGTGTGCGTCACGACGGTATCGGCCCAGGCTACCGGCTGCTACCTGGCACCCTGGCCGGGTAGCGGTCGCGGAAAGTCATGCGACGGCTATCCTGGGCGACCGCTAAGCTGGCACCACCGCCGCCGCCCTTACCGGGCTTCGCGCACGTCACAGCAGGCCGCCGACCGCCAGCCGGATGGAGACTCACATGGCAAAACGCAGCGATCGCATGGAAACCATCGTCAGCCTTTCCAAGCGGCGTGGCATCGTGTATCCGTCCAGCGAGATCTACGGCGGGCTGCGCGCGGCATGGGACTACGGCCCCTTGGGCGTGGAGATCAAGAACAACATCAAGCGCCAGTGGTGGCGCTCGATGGTTCATGCCAGGGACGACATCGTCGGCATCGACTCCAGCGTCATACTCGCGACGGAGGTCTGGCAGGCCAGCGGGCACGTCACCCAGTTCACCGACCCGCTGACCGAGTGCCAGTCCTGCCACTACCGCTTCAGGGCTGACCACCTCATCGAGGCGTACGAGGAGAAGCACGGGCGCCCGCCTGAGAACGGGCTGGCCGACCTGGCTTGCCCGCACTGCGGGACGAAAGGCGCGTTTACCGAGCCGCGGAACTTCAACGGCATGCTGCGCACGTACCTCGGGGCAGTGGAGAGGGACGGGGAGGCGGGCGGGGAGTCCGGGCTGGCCTATTTGCGGCCGGAGACGGCCCAGGGCATCTTCATCAACTTCAAGAACGTGCTGCAGACCTCGCGTAAGAAGATCCCGTTCGGCATCGGCCAGATCGGCAAGTCCTTCCGTAACGAGATCACGCCAGGCAACTTCATCTTCCGCACTCGCGAGTTCGAGCAGATGGAGATGGAGTTCTTCGTCAAGCCCGGCACCGACGAGGAGTGGCACGAGTACTGGATCGACGCCAGGGAGAACTGGTTCCTCGACCTCGGGCTCAGCAAGGAAAATCTCCGCCGGTATGAGCATCCCGCAGAAAAGCGGTCGTTCTACTCCAAGCGGACTGTCGACCTGGAGTACCGGTTTGACTTCCCCGGCACCGAGTGGGGGGAGCTGGAGGGCCTTGCCAACCGCACCGACTACGACCTCGGCGTACACAGCAAGGCATCCGGGCAGGACCTGTCCTACCTGGACCCGGAGACGAACGAGCGGTTTGTCCCCTACGTGATCGAGCCTGCGGTCGGCGTCGACCGGTCGATGCTCGCGTTCCTGCTGGAGGCCTAC
>Ga0335075_10000824_pt1 | contig 52278 bp, 50 predicted proteins | sample Lox_Sample_24_FD_206723 | JGI IMG/M metagenome (GOLD analysis project Ga0335075, IMG submission 206723) | Soil microbial communities from Loxahatchee National Wildlife Refuge, Florida, United States - Lox_Sample_2.4 | ecosystem: Environmental > Terrestrial > Soil > Wetlands | place: USA... | reverse complement strand
TCATCGCCAAGGTGTCGCGGGGGCTTGGCGAGCCCATGGTGGGGATCAACCTGGACACGCTCCCGCCCGAGCAGCGCTACGCCGGACGGGGCTGGTGACTGCCGCGGGGTAAGCCACGACAGCGGCCCACGGCAGTGCACCTGCTACCCGTTCCGGCGGCGGTCCAGACGCCAGCTGCTGACGAGCCCGATGACAATGAAACCGATTGCCAGGCCGATGAAAACGAGGGCGCCCTGCCGGTGCGGGGCGCCGATCAGCAGGCCGCTACCCGCGCAGACAACGTAGCAAGCGGCGGACAGCGCCCAGACTTGCGGGTAGCTACGCGGCTGCCACCGCAGCGCACGCCACATCGTCGCACGCCGCAATCTCCCGCGCTCGCGATCGGCCACGGCCAGACTCTAACGGCGGTGCCGCGGCAGCACTACCCGCCGGGCCGGCGGAGCAGGTAGGTGTCCATGATCCAGCCCTTGCGCGCCCGCGCTTCGGCGCGGGCGGCCTGGATCTGGGCGCCCACGTCGCCGACGGTTCCGGACAGCAGGATCTCGTCCTTGGTCCCGAGGTAGGCGCCCCAGTAGATCTCGGTGCCGGGATCGGCGGCCGAGAACGAGCAGGATGCATCCAGCATCACCACCACGTCGTCGCAGCGTGCGGGGATGCCGTCTTCGGACAGCCTGCGCCCGGTGGTGATGTGCAGCGGCTTGCCGACCTGGGTGAGGCTGACCCGGTGCCGGGCGGCGAGCGCCTGGACGCTGCTGATCCCGGGAATCACCTCGAACTCGAGCTCGATCGCGGACATGCCGATGATCTGCTCGACGATCGCCAGCGTGCTGTCGTACAGCCCGGGGTCTCCCCAGACCAGCAGCGCGCCGCAGCCGCCGTCGGGTAGCTCATCGCGGATCACGTCTGCCCAGATCCCGGCCCGCTGCGAGCGCCACTGCTCCACCGCCTGCCGGTAGGCCGGAGCCTGCCGGTCGCGTTCCGGCTCCGGGATGCTGACCATGCGGTACGGCCGGTTCTCCACGTAGCGTTCGCAGATCTCCTGCCGCAGCAGCATCAGGTCCTGCTTGTCGCTGCCCTTGTCCACGACGAAGAACACGTCGGAGCGGTTCAGCGCCCTGACCGCCTGCACGGTGACCTGCTCGGGATCGCCCGCCCCGATGCCGATGATCAGCAGCCGTCTCACCGCTGTCCCGCCTCCCCGTTGCGCGTGCCGTCGGCGGCCGCGCGGTCGCGCGCGGCCGAGTAGAGATGGCTGTCGGTGAACCCGCCGTGGGCGAGCACCTTACCGACCACGATGATCGCGGTCCGGCGGATGCCTGCCGCCGCCACCCGTTCTGCCAGTTCGCCGAGCGGGCAGCGGAGCACGACCTCGTCGGGCCAGCTTGCCCGGGCGACCACCGCGGCCGGGCAGTCCGGGCCGTAATGCGGCAGCAGCTCGGCGGCGACCCTCGCCGCATGCTGCACCGCGAGGTGCAGCACCAGGGTGCAGCCGGTGGCCCCGAGGCTCGCCAGGTCCTCGCCGGCCGGCATCGGGGTCGCCCGCGCCGCCGTCCTGGTGAGCACCACGGTCTGCCCGATCCCCGGCAGCGTGAGTTCCTGCCGCAGCGCGGCCGCCGCGGCCGCGAACGCGGGCACGCCGGGAACCACCTGCCACGGCACGCCCGCGGCGTCCAGCCGCCGGGCCTGCTCGGCCACGGCGCTGAAGATCGACGGATCGCCGCTGTGCAGCCGCACCACGTCGTCCCCGGCGGCGTGGGCGCCGACGAGCTCACCAGTGATCGCGTCGAGGTCCATGTCGGCCGTGTTCACCAGGCGGGCGCCCGGCCGGGTCCCGGCGAGGACCTCGGGCGGCACCAGGCTGCCCGCGTACAGCACGACCGGTGCCTCGGCCAGCAGCCGCTGGGCGCGGACGGTCAGCAGGTCCGGCGCGCCAGGCCCGGCGCCGACAAACCACACGGTCATCGGGTACTCCCGGCTATCACGGCTTGGTCACCTGCCACTGGGTGATGGGCAGCGCAGGCCGCCAGGCGGTGAACCCGCCCAGCGGGGCCTGGTAGCTCACGGCGAGCTTGACCAGCTCACCGCCGACGGTGCGCCGCCACCGCTGCAGCACGGCCTCGGACTCGATCGTGACCGCGTGCGCGGCCAGCCGGCCGCCGCGCGGGAGGGCCCGCCAGCACGCCTCGACCACGCCGTCGGCCGTCAGGCCACCGCCGATGAACACCGCGTCAGGCGGGGCCAGGCCCGCCAGCGCCTCCGGGGCCGCGCCGCGGACCACCTGGAGGGCGGGCACGCCGAGCCTCGCGGCGTTACGTTCAAGACGGTCTGCCCGGTCGGTACGGGCCTCGACGGCAACGGCTCGGCAGCGCTGATCGGCGCGCATCCACTCGATCCCGATGCTTCCGCTGCCGGCCCCGACGTCCCAGAGCAGCTGGCCGGGGCCTGGCGCGAGCGCGGCCAGGGCGACCGCCCTGATCTCCCGGCGGGTGATCTGGCCGTCGTTCTCGTACGCGCCGTCCGGCAGGCCGGGCACCCTGGGCAGGACGCTGGCGGCGGCGTCCGGCTCGCAGGCCAGGGCGGCGACGCACAGGTCGGCGAACGGGCCCGGCTCGGGCGAGCCGGCCCGGAAGGGGCCGCGGGACCGTTCGGCCGGACCGCCGAGGTGCTCCAGCACGGTGATCTGGGTGGCGGCCCAGCCCCGGTCGGTGAGCAGGCTGGCCAGCGCTGCCGGGGTGGCGCCGTCGCGGCACAGCACCAGCAGCCGGGCCCCGGGCTGCACCGCCGGGAGGATCGCCTCGGGCGGCCGGGCAACCACCGAGACCACGTCGGTCTCGTGCTCGGCCCAGCCGAGCCGCGCGCACGCCAGGGCCACGCTGGACACCGCGGGCAGCACCCGGATCCGGGCCGTGCCGAGTCGCCGGGCGAGGGTCGCGCCGATGCCGTGCAGCATCGGGTCCCCGCTGGCCAGCAGGCACAGGCCAGGGTTGGCGGCGATGAGCTCGTCGAGCTGCGGCAGCAGCGGCGAGGGCAGCGGGATCCGCCGGCCCGCCAGGTCGGGCAGGAGCGCGAGCTGGCGGCCGCCCCCGGCGATCGCCGGGGCGTCGCGCAGCGCGGCCTGCGCCTCGCCGGTCAGCCCCGGCCAGCCGTCGTCCCCGATGCCGACGACCGTCACCGTGGTCTCGCCGCCGCCGCCGTGGGTGTTCACGGACTGAGGCTATGGGCTCAGCCCCCCGCCGAATGCGGCAACCCCTGCATGCGGCAGCTTCCGTCCGTTCCGCGAACGGCTGCGCGGGAGCCCTCATCGGCCATGCCCGCCAGATGGGGGGAAGACCAGCGGCAGGCTGTCGATGCCGACCACGGCCGCCGGCCAGGTGGGCCGGGGGATCACGCCCGGCGCGAGCCGGTAGTCCGGTATCCGGCGGTGCCATTCTTCCAGCGCGACCCGCAGCTCCATCCTGGCCAGGTGCGAGCCGAGGCACCGGTGCGGGCCGCCGCCGAACGCCAGGTGCCGCTCCTGGCGGCCAAAGTCGATCGAGTCCGGTTCCGGGTGCTCGGCCGGGTCGCGGCTGGCGGCCGCGATCGCGATCATGACGTACGAGCCTTCCGGGATGTGCTGGCCAGCCAGGTCGACATCCTGGGTGGCGATGCGCGGCACGAACACGACCGGCCCGTCGACGCGCAGCAGTTCCTCGACCGCGCTCGGTATCACGGCGCGGTCTGCGGCGATCTGCCGGCGCAGCGCGGGCTCGGCGGCCAGGATGGCGAACGCGGTGCTCAGGGCCGATGTCACGGTCTCCAGGCCGGCGAGCACGAACAGGAACGACAGGCCCAGAAGCTCGTCGTCGCCGAGGCGTTCGTCGCTGGTATCCGCGAGAAGCCGGCCGAGCAGGTCGCCGGTGCCGCCGTCCTGCCGCCGCCTCGCGATGTGGCTGAGCAGGTACTCGTAGAGTTCCGCGCCCAGCCGCACGGCCTGTTCCGACGGCCCGCCCGCGGAGCGTTCCCCGCCCGGCGCGGCGAAGTCCAGCAGCGCCTCCTTCCACGCGATCAGGCGGTCCCGGTCCTCGAGCGGCAGGCCGAACAGCGTGAGGAACACCTGAGCAGGCAGGGGCACGGCGAGCTCGGCGACCAGGTCGCAGGCGCCCCGCGCGGCGAAGCCGTCGATTAACTGGCCGGCCAGCGCGCGCATCATCGGCTGCCACGCCGCGATGCCCCGCGGGCTGAAGAACGGCTGCAGGACCCGCCGGTAGCGGGTGTGCTCGGGCGGGTCGAACGCGATCGGCACCATGGCCAGCGGGCTCCCGACCAGGTCGAAGGCCCGCTTGGAGGAGAACAGCTCCGGGTGCTTCAGCGCGAACTCGGCCGCATCGCTCGAGGTGATCATGTGGAACCAGCGCTGCCCGCGCCGGGCCCCGATGACCGGCCCGGCATCGCGCATGATCGCGTAGGCCGCGGTGCGGCTCTCGGCCACGGGCAGGTCCGCAAGCCGCGGGAGGCGCCCCGACCACGGCGCGGCCGCTGGTTCGGTCACCTGCCCACGGTAACCGGAACCGGGCCAGCGCCAAAGGGGGATAGAGCGCGCCTTCCATGGGCAGCAGTAACCGCGTGGAAACATCGGGCGCAGATGATGAGCACATGGAGACGCGCCGGATCAGGGTCGGGTGCGAGTTCAGCTACCGGGCGGAAGTCGACACGCCGGCCGTATTCCACGTGCAGCCGGTCAAGGTGCGGCCGGTGGACGTCAAGCTCGAGTGGTGGCGGTCAGACCCGCCGTTCGCGGTCCGCGGCTTCACCGACGTGTACGGCAACCCCGGGTTCCGGGCGGTGCTCCCCGCGGGCCGGTCGGTGTTCCGGTACAGCGCGGTGACCTGGGTGCCGGACGCCACCGAGGACGTGGACAAGGATGCGCCGGAGTGCCTGCCGGACACGCTCCCGGACGGCACGCTGCTCTACACCCTGCCGAGCCGCTACTGCCTGCCCGACGTGCTCGGCGACGAGGCGTGGTCCCGCTTCGGCGGGCTGCAGCCCGGTTACGGCCGGGTGCAGGCGATCTGCGATTACGTGCACGACCACCTGACGTTCGAGTACGGCAGCAGCACGCCGCTGACCACCGCCGCCGACGTCAACCAGGCCGGGCGCGGCGTGTGCCGTGACTTCACGCACCTGGCGCTGTCGTTCTGCCGGGCGCTGAGCATCCCAGCCCGCTACGTCTTCGGGTACCTGCCCGACCTGGACGTCCCGCCGGACCCGGCACCGATGGACTTCGCCGCGTGGATGGAGGTATGGCTCGGCGACCGGTGGTGGACCTTCGACCCGCGCAACAACACCAGGCGCAAGGGGCGGATCGTGATCGGCCGGGGCCGCGACGCATCCGACGTCGCCATGGTGACCACGTTCGGCGGCCCGGTGCTCGAGTCGATGACGGTCCAGGCGGAAGAGGCAGCCGCATGATGCTCGACGCCCAGGTGCTGCAGGCGCCGCTGCTCGACCACCGCGAGCTTGACCTCGACGCCGCCAGGCGGCTCACCTATGTGATCGAGCAGAGCTTCCGCTACGAGTACGACGCCCCGGTGAAGTCCCTGCGCCAGCGGCTGGTCATCATCCCGCCGGCCCGGCACGGCAGCCAGTACCTGCGGGGGCACCTGCTGGGGGTCAGCGGCGCGCGGGCGCGCCGCTACCTGCGCCGTGACTCCCACGGCAACCTCGTGACCTGGGTGCGCTCGGAGCATGTCACCCAGGCCGTCGAGTTCCGGCTGACCGCCGTGCTGGAGCGGGTGCGCGGCGACGGGCCTGTGGTGCTGGACGCCGCGGCGCTGCGCGACCCGCGCCTGCTCCGGCCGACCCGGCTCACCGCGGCCGACGGCCGGCTCCGGGCCCTGGCCGGCGGCCTGGCGAGGCATCCCGGCAGCCCGGAGCAGCAGGCGGAGCGGGTGTGCCAGGCAGCCCACGGCGCGCTCGGTTACGAAGACGGGGTCACCTCGGTGCACACCACGGCCGCCGAGGCGCTGGCCGACGGACGCGGCGTGTGCCAGGACTTCGCCCACGTGATGCTCGCGCTGTGCCACCTCGCCGGCGTGCCCGCCCGGTATGTGTCCGGCCACCTGCTCGGCCAGGGCGGCACGCACGCCTGGGTCGAGGTGGTCCTGCCGCGCGGGCGGCGCGCGGTGGCCGTGGCGTTCGACCCGTGCAACGGCCGCCGGGCGGGCAGCGACTACGTGACCGTGGCAACCGGCCGCGACTACGCGGACGTGGCGCCCACCTCAGGGTCGTACGTGGGCACGGCACGCGGCCGCCTCACCGCCGACCGACGGGTGGGTATCCTCGCCGCATCGAACTGACCCGGGCCAGGAAAACCGGTCATCTTAGGTAACGAGAACGCAACATCCCCCGTCTACGCTTTCGTCGTGGCGGACATTTTCGACAGCTATCAGCTTGCCGCCGCATGGGATGAGATGTTCGAGCGCCCGGGCCTGCCGCGCCATCCCTACCAGGCGCTGCTCGCCGCGCTGCAGCCGCTGGATCCCGGCGAACTGCGCTACCGCGCGGATCAGATGGCCAGGGCGTTCACCGACCGCGGGGTCACCTTCAGTCATGCGGGCGAGGAACGGCCGTTCCCGCTGGACCTGATCCCGCGGATCATCGACGCGGTCGAGTGGGACCACATCTCGCGCGGGGTGCGCCAGCGGGTGCTGGCATTGGAGGCGTTCCTCGCCGACGTGTACGGACCCGGCCAGGTCTTCAGCGACGGCGTCCTGCCCAGGCGGGCAGTGCTGACCTCCCAGCACTTCCGGCGGGAGGCCGCCGGAGTGCCGCCGACCAACGGCGTCCGGGTGCACATCGCAGGCATCGACCTGGTCCGGGACGAGCAGGGCAGGTTCCGGGTGCTGGAGGACAACCTGCGCACTCCCTCCGGGGTCAGCTACGTGGTGGAGAACCGGCTGGCGATGACCAGGACGTTCCCCGCCGTGTTCGCCGAGCAGCACGTCAACCCAGTCGACGAGTACCCGGGCAGGCTGCTGGCCGCGCTGCGGGCTGCCGCGCCGCCGCATGCGGCCGACCCGGTGGTCGTGCTGCTCACCCCCGGCGTGTACAACGCGGCGTATTTCGAGCACACCCTGCTCGCCAGGCTGATGGGGGTGGAACTGGTCGAGGGCAGGGACCTGGTGTGCACGGACAACAAGGTGTACGTGCACACCACGCACGGCAGCCAGCCGGTCGACGTCATCTACCGCCGGGTCGACGACGAGTTCCTCGACCCGCTGCACTTCCGGCCGGACTCGGTGATCGGCTGCCCAGGCGTCCTGAACGCCGCCCGCGCGGGCAACGTCACGATCGCGAACGCGGTCGGCAACGGCGTCGCCGACGACAAGCTGCTCTACACCTACGTGCCCGACCTGATCCGCTACTACCTGGGTGAGGCTTCGCTGCTGCCCAACGTCGAGTCGTTCCGGCTGGACGGCCCCGACGAGCTGGACTGGGTGCTGGCGCGCCTCGACCAGCTTGTGCTGAAGCCCGTCGACGGAGCCGGGGGACGCGGCATCGTGATCGGGCCGCGCGCGGACGAGCGCACCATCGCGGCGCTGCACGCCGATGTGGCCGCGCACCCCAGGAACTGGATGGCGCAGCGGCCGGTCGCGCTGTCCACCTCGCCGGTGCTGATCGGCGATGGCCTGGCACCGCGCCACATCGACCTGCGGCCGTTCGCCGTCAACGACGGCAGCCAGGTCTGGCTGCTGCCCGGCGGCCTGACCCGGGTGGCGCTCGGCGACGGCGACCTGGTGGTGAACTCGAGCCAGGGCGGCGGCTCCAAGGACACCTGGGTCCTGGCCCGGATGGGGCGCCGCGGCGCCGCGGGCGCCCGCGAGCCCATGGCGCCGCCGCCGCAGGCCCCGGAGGCCGCCGTGGTGGGCAGGGAGACCGGCCCGGCCTCAGGCGACCAGCAATGAACGCCGGCGTCGCCGCGCGGACCGGGCTGCTCAGCCGCATCGCCGAGACCATGTTCTGGACCGGCCGCTACATCGAGCGGGCGGACGACACCGCGCGCATGGTCGACGTGTACGTGCACCGCATGCTCGAAGAGCCGCAGGCGGACGAGGACGCCGGGTGCACCGCGCTGCTGGCCGTGCTCGGCATCCTGCCTGCCGACGCCGGGGCGCTGGACATCGGCACCGCGCTGGACCGGCTCGCCTATGACCAGACCAGCCCCAGCGCGATCGCCGGCGCGGTGCTGGCGGCACGATCGGGAGCGCGCACCGTGCGGGAGGTCATCTCCGGCGAGATGTGGGAGTGCCTGAACGTGACGGCGCTCGCCCTCCCCCGGGAGCGCGCGGCCGCCGAGCGTCTGGGCCCGCACGTCTTCCTGCAGTTCATCAGGGAGCGGGCCGCGCTGTTCTTCGGCCTCACGGGCTCGACGATGAGCCACGACGACGCCTGGCGGTTCCTGGTGCTCGGCCAGAACCTGGAACGGGTGGACATGGCGGCCAGGATGCTGCTCGCCCGGATGCCCGCCGTTCCCGACGAGCTCGGCTGGCAGATGCTGCTGCAGGCATGCGGCGCGTACGAGTCGTTCGCCCGCACCCGCAGCTGGGCCGGCGGCGGCTCCCGGCAGGTCGCCGAGTTCCTCGTGCTCGACCGGCTGTTCCCCCGGTCCGTGCTGCACTCGCTGGCGACCGCCGAGGAGTGCCTGGTCGCCCTGGATCCGGAAGCGACCAGCGACAGCATGAATCCCATGGCGGAGCTCAAATGGATGCGCTCCGAACTGGAGAGCACCGACCCCGAAGCGCTTCCCGGCCAGCTTGGCGACGTGCTCGGCACGGTGCAGCGAACCTGCCTGGACGTGAGCGAGGCGATCACCGACCGCTACTTCAGCTATGCGTTTCCTGCCCCGTGGAAGAAGCGGCCGTGACCGGCGGCTGGCGGCTGCGGGTCGTGCACCGGACGGAGGTGCGGTACGCCGAGCCGGTGCGCGCCTCGTACAACGAGGCCCGGATGACCCCGCCGGGCCTGCACCGCCAGTCCGTGCTGGACAGCGAGGTCTCCCTGGACATCCCTGTCCCGATCTGGACCTACACCGACTACTGGGGCACCGTCGTCAGCTCGTTCGACATCCAGGCGCCGCACGACGAACTGGAGGTCAGGGCCGAGGCCACCGTCGAGACCAGGCCGGCGCCGAGGACGGGGCGGCCGCTGCCCTGGACGGTGCTGCGGGAGCGGGCCGCCGACTCCCGCCTGCTCGAGTTCCTGACCCCGACCGGCCGCACGGCCGTCAGCGCTGAGCTGGCCAACGCCGCAAGGGAGCGCACCGCGCGGGCCGACCCGGTCGAGGCCGCCAGCGAGATCGTGTCCTGGGTGCACGGCCAGGTCGCCTACGTGCCGGGTGCTACCGAGGTCCAGACCGGCGCGCAGGAAGCGTGGGACATGGGCAAGGGCGTCTGCCAGGACATGGCTCACCTGACGGTCGCGCTGCTGCGCGAGGCCGGCCTGCCCGCACGGTACGTCTCGGGCTACCTGCACCCGATGGCCACGGCCGAGCCGGGCGATGAGATGGCAGGCGAGAGCCACGCCTGGGCCGAGTTCTGGGCCGGCGAATGGGTCGCGTGCGACCCGACGAACCTCGCGCCGGTCGGCCAGCGGCACGTGGTGGTCGCCGCCGGCCGGGACTACGGCGACGTCCCGCCGCTCAAGGGCATCTACCGGGGCGCACCAAACAGCAGCATGGACGTGGCCGTGAGCGTGACCAGGCTGGCCTAGCGCGGCAGCCAGCGCCGGGGCCGGTCACCTGCTGGGCTGCGGCACGTGGCAGGAGATCTTCGGGTCGACCCCGACGTAGTTCAGCGGGCCCGCGACGATCGTCACCGCGATCGTCGCGGCCTGGTTACAGTTCGCGGGCGGCGTGCTGTACTCATGGCGCTGGCCGGCGGCGACGGCGCCGATGATCAGCCATATAACGAGCACGATTGTCGGGATGTGCATCGCCACCTCCGGTCGCGGCTGATAGCAGATGATAGGGCACCGGCCGGTCCGGCCCTGGCCGCGCGGAAGCGTCCCGGCTCAGGCCTGGTCGCGCTGCAGCAGCCGCAGCGGCGGCGCGGCGCGCCAGTCGGGGACCCCGAACTCGGGCGTGCCGCGGGCCAGCTCGCCCTTGGTGACCTCGGCCCAGTGCGCGTGATTGAGCTGGTGCAGCGAGAAGCAGGCCTGGAGCGCGTTCTGGAAGCCCATGGCGTCCATGGTCTGGTTGACCGAGTCCTTGACCAGCAGCGCGGCGACCGTGGGCAGCTTGGCGATCCGGCGGGCCAGCTCCAGCGTGGTCTCGGCCAGGCGCTCGGCAGGCACCACCTTGTTCACCATGCCGATCCGGTAGGCCTCCTCGGCGCCGATCGCATCCCCGGTCAGCAGCATCTCCTTGGCCCGCCGGGGCCCGAGTTCCCAGGGGTGGGCGAAGTACTCGACGCCGCACATCCCGAGCCGGGTCGCGACCACGTCGGCGAACACCGTGTCGTCGGCCGCGGTGATCAGGTCGCAGCACCACATGAGCATCAGGCCGGCGGCGAGCACCGGCCCGTGCACCTGGGCGATGGTGATCTTCCGCAGGTCCCGCCACCTGCGGGTGTTGTTGAAGAAGTAGTGCCACTCCTGGAGCATGCGGGCCTCGGTGCCGGCCCGGGTCCCCCCGTTGGTCCGGGCGGAGACATGCTGCTCGCTGCCCGGGCCGATGTCGGCCAGGTGCTGCCTGGTGCCGAGATCGTGCCCCGCCGAGAACATCGGGCCGTCCCCGGACAGGATGACGACCCGCACCGCGTCGTCGGCCTCGGCCGCGGCGAAGGCGTCACCCAGCTCGATCAGGAGACGGCGGCTCTGCGCGTTCCGGTACTCGGGCCGGTTCAGCACGATCCGCACGATGGCGCCGTCGTCGGCAGGCTCGTACCTGAGGAACTCGTAGCTGGGCAAGGCTTCCTCCCACGCTCATCGGCTCACTGCTTAGTAGCGTAGGGAAAGCGCGCGGCTTAGCCGAGGCCCGAAATTCCGGGGCGAGGCCCGGCTGCCGCTCAGTCGTCCGGGCCGTACCCGGCCACGCTCAGCATGTGCCGCAGCTTGACCACGGTGTCCTCGTCCACGTCCTTCTTCCCCGCCGGCTCGAAGTGCTCGGTCTGCCCGCCTATCGTGACCGCGAGCTTGGCGCCGCGGTGCTCGTCGACGGTGCCGATCGACTCGAGCAGCGAGAGCACGGCCCGCCACTCGACGTTGTGGCTCGTCGGATGCTCGAAGATCTCCCGCAGCGTGGTGCGGTGATGCTTGCTGAGCTGCTCGGCCATCGCCGCCTCACTCGTCGTAGTGGCTGGGCGGGAACGGGTTCCGCTCCCCCTCGACCTCGAGTTCGTCCTTGTCGTACTGGCGCCGGATCTCGGCCCGCTCCTCTTGGTACACCTCGGTCTCGGTGACGTCGGACGGCACCGGCGGCGTGTCCGTCGCGGGCGGCACCTCGTCGGGATCGTAGTCGTCGACGCCGGCCTCCACGCGCTCTTCCTCGGTGATCCGGGCGAGCTCGTCGTCATCGGGGCGGCGGGGCATGCCGCCATGCTCGTGACGGTCACGGTGGTACTGCTCTGCCATCACGCCTCCAGCGGGATCAGGGAAGTGCCGGTTCAGAAGATCTTTCTTGAACGTTACGCCACGCGGCTGGGCGGCCGGTCATCGGCCGGCCGCAGCACGGCCGCGGAGCCCGGCCCGGGCAGTGCCCCGCGCCGCGGCGCGGCGAGGGCCAGCACGAGCGTGGCGGCGATCAGCGCGATGTTGACGGTGAGCGCCGCCTGGAAGCTGTGGCTGAACGCGGCCGCGAGCGCGGCGGCGCGGCCCCCGGCCACCGCGTGCGCGGCGGCGCGATGCCCGGCGGCTGAATGCAAAGCGGGGTGCAGGGTGCCGAACAGCACCGTGCCGACGGCCGCGATGCCCAGGGCGCTGCCGATGCGCTGCGCGGTGTTGAGTACGCCGCTCGCCGCGCAGGCAGGCGATGAACGGGGCGCTCAGCCGGGGCGCCGCCGCCGGCGAGGTCCGGCCGGACGCCGACGTGGACCTGCTGTCCGAGGTGCTCGTCTCCCCGGCGCCCGCCCGCATGGCCGCGGGCAACACCGGGGACCTGGACCCGGCGCAGACCAGCCAGCGGATCGTGGCGCTGGTGTTCGCCGGGGCCAGCCCCCGTTAGCGGCGTCGGCGTCAGGTCCGCACGGACTGCCCAGGCTCGGGCTGCGCCTCCGGCGGCGCCGCCTGGGGCTCTTGCGCCTGCCTGGCCAGCGGCCCGCGGCGGAACAGCGACCCGCAGATGATCGCGCCGCCCGCGAAGAAGGCCGCCGTCCACCAGAACCCCGTGGCGTAGCCGTGCACCGCGGCCGCGGCCTGCAGCGCTCCCCGCGCCGCGGGCGAGACCGCGATCGCCCGGCTGAGATGGCTGGCCACGTATGCCGCGGCCGCGCTGGTGGCGATGGTGTTCAGCAGCGCGGTCCCGATCGAGCCGCCAAGCTGCTGGCCGACGTTCAGCGTGGCGGAGGCCACGCCCGCGTCACTGGGCGCCACGCCGAACGTGCCCGTGTTCATCGCCGACGGCATGGACAGGCCGATTCCCGCGCCGGCCACCAGCAGCGGCCCCACCACCGCGACGCCGTAGCTGGAATGCACGCCGATCCTGGTGAGCCACGCCATGCCGGCCGCGGCGATCAGCAGGCCGAAGCCGACCAGGGGCTTGGGACCGATCCGGGGCATCAGCATGATGTTCGAGACCTGGGCGAAGATCATCACCATCCCGATGGCCGGAAGGAACGCGACGCCGGTGACCACGGGCGAGAAGCCGAGGATCGTCTGCAGGTAGTAGGTCAGGAACAGGAACAGCCCGAACATCGCCGCGCCGACGATGAGGATGGTCAGGTACGCGGCGCCGCGGTTGCGGTCCAGCACCACCCGCGGCGGCAGCAGCGGGCTGCGCGCGCGGGTCTGCCACGCCGTGAAGCCGCCGAGCAGCACGACCCCCGCGGCGAGGAAGCCCAGCGTGGACGCCGTGTGCCAGCTGTGCGTCGCGGCGTTGGAGAACCCGTAGACCAGGCAGAACATAGACCCGGACACCAGCAGCACGCCGGGCACGTCCAGCCCCGAGCGGCCGCCGTCCGCCGACCGCTCGCCGGACAGGAACGTGGCCGCCCCGGCCGCCGCCACGACGGCGAACACCAGGTTGACGTACAGGCACCAGCGCCAGTCCAGGTACTCGGTCAGCAGCCCGCCGAGGAGGAGGCCCACAAGGCCGCCGCCACCCGCGATCGCGCCGTAGACGCCGAACGCCCGGCCGCGCTCCCGCGGATCGCTGAACGTGGTGGTGAGCACCGACAGCGCCGCCGGCGCGAGCAGCGCGCCGAACACTCCCTGGCAGGCGCGCGCGGTGATCAGCATGGCGAAGTTGACGGACGCGCCGCCAACCGCCGACACGGCCGCGAAGCCGATGAGCCCGGTCAGGAACGTCACCTTGCGGCCGAACAGGTCGCCGAGCCGGCCGCCGAACAGCAGCAGGCTGCCGAACGTGAGCGCGTAGGCGGTGATCACCCACTGCCGGTCGGCGTTGGAGAAGTGCAGCGCCTTCTGCGCCGACGGCAGCGCGATGTTCATGACCGTGATGTCCAGCACGATCATCAGCTGGGCGAGCGCGACGATGCCCAGCACCAGCCAGCGCCGCCGGTCCGGCTGGCCTGCCTGGCCGGCCGCGGCGGCACCGCCGGGGATGCTGGCTACGGACATGGAGCTGCTCCCATCTGGAGGCCTGATCTCCGGTTCCGGCCCAGCGTAACAGAAGCGGAGACGAGGTCTCCACTCCGGGCTAGGATGAAATTGTGAACAGTACCCGACGGCCGGCCGGCGGCGAGGCGGAGGAGCCCCGGGCGCTGGGCGACTACGGCTCCCGGCCCGCGCGCCTGCGCCGGGACGCCGAGCGCAACCGGCAGCGCATCCTCGCAGCGGCGGCGGACGTGTTCACCGAGCGCGGCCTGGACGCCACGCTCGACGACGTGGCCCGGCAGGCGGGCGTTGGTGTGGGCACGGTCTACCGGCGGTTCCCGGACAAGGCCTCGCTCGCCGCCGCGCTGTTCGACGAGCGCATCGACGAGCTCGCCGGCCTTGCGGAGCGCGCTCAGGCCGAGCCGGACGCGTGGGCGGCGCTGGTGTCGTTCCTCGAAGACTCGGCGGAGATGCTCGCCACCGACCGCGGGCTGCGCCAGATCCTGATGTTCGCCGCACAGGGCCACGACCGTGCCGCGTGCGCCAGGGACCGGATGCGGCCCGCCATCCAGTCCCTGCTGAAGCGGGCTCAGGCCGACGGGCAGGTCCGCCCGGACCTGGCAGCGACCGACATCCCGATCATCGAGTTCATGATCGGCGGGGTCGCCGAGTACGCGCGGCAGGTACGCCCGACGGTCTGGCGCCGCTACCTTGCCCTGCTGCTCGACGGCCTGCGCCCGGCACAGGCGCCTGGCACCCCGCTGCCCGAGCCGGAGCTGAGCCCCGACGAGATGGCCGAGGTCATGCGCTCCAATCCGCTCGCCCGGAAGCTGGCCGCGCACAAGGACGCGGCGGACACCGCCCGGCCATAGGCGGCCTCTCCCCCCGCCCCGCCTGCTACCTTGCGCGCTTGCCTGGCTGGCGCGCTGGCTCCCAGGGCCAGACCGCCGAAGACGCCGGCCGCGGAGGGACGAGCGCTCACTACTGCTTTCTCACTACTGCTTTCTCACTACTGCTTTCGCGCCGCGGCGGCCCACGTTATTTTCCCGCAGTTCGGGCATCTGAGCAGCTTGAACCCGCCGAACCGATGCGGTGCCAAGGCCGCGGCCACGGCTGACGGGCTGAACCGCGTGCCGCAGTTGCCGCATTCATAGTCGAAGTTTTTGCTCAGCTGGCTCTGGAAGAGCACACCGAGGACAAGCACGATTGGTATCACTACGAGGGGAGTGAGGGAACCGGACATAAGTTAGTGGCTCCGTGCCTTTCCGTGGGTGGTTGCCGCTCTCGAGCTAGTCGTTGTCGTCGTGGCGTGTCACGCTTTCCCGCGGTCTGCTGGCCGGACCGCTACCGGCCCGGCGGGCGGATGAACAGGCCGGCGACCCGGCCGGCCTCGTCGAAGGTCACCCGGCCGTCCGCCTCACCCGCCTCGAAATACAGCGGGATTCTCACCGACGTGTAGTCGCCGGCCCGGAGCGCGAAAGGCTCGCCGGTCCGCTCCAGGCTGCCGAACATGCCGATCATGTGAGCCCACCCGGCGGCCAGCCGCGCAGCATCCAGCTTCTCCCGCATCTTCTCGTCGAGCTGTTCGAGCAGGTCGTCCCAGCGGCCCGAGGCGTGGGCGGCGAATATCGCGAGCGCCCTTTCGGTAAGCCCGGGTGGGATCTCGCGGTCCATCGGCTCCCCGGTGCGGGGATCGACCGGACGCCCGAACCGCTGGAATGCAGCCTGGCGGGTGGTGCCGAGGACGTCCCCGATCCGCTGCCAGCTGTGCCCAGCCGCCCGCGCGTGGTCGACCGCTGCCTGCAGGGCGACATCCGTTGCGGCGGACAGTTCCCGTGCCGCCATGATCGCGGCCAGCGGCGAGCGGGCGCCAGAACGGGTGAGCTCGTCGGCGAGCCGTCTGGCCGTCTCGCGCACCGCCCTGGCCACGGGGTCTGCCATGCCGCCCACGTCGTCAAGACTGACATGACGCTCGGCGCGTGTCAACTCAGTGTTTACAATGTGCGGTCGTGCGGGCCCGGTGCGCGGGCGCCCGGGGCCGATGAGTGGGCTGGCGGGCCCGGTGGACGGGCGCCCGAGGCCGGTGGACGGGCGCCCGAGGCCAGCACCAGGGTCCGTTTCCGGCGGTCGCCGCGCCCGCGACCGCCGGGCCGCGCTCCGGCATGTGGCATTGCAGTAGCGTCGGCGTCGCCCTCGGCCCTGCCGCCCCGGTAGCTACTCGCACGTAATTATAAAGCGTGACAGGCCATACAAGCACGTAAATGCGGCCGGCTTACGGCCGCCGACGACGCACGCACGCACGCACGCGAGCACGGCCGCCGGCTACCCATGCCGCCACACCGGCCCCAAGCGCCGCCCACCCACGCAGCCGCACCGGTCCCAACACGGTCGTGGTGCCCACGCTGGTGCTAGAGAACCAGTGGTGCCCACGCTGGTGCTAGAGAACCAGCGCGGTGCCCACGACCGTGTTGCCCGGTACGAGCCGGGCACCACCACACCGCTTAACGAGCCGTTGTCGGTGCCTTGCTTGGCGGGCAGCTGCCGCTCCGGGCCTGCCGCTCGATAGATCATCACCGCGCGCTGTGGCATGGTTGCTCGTCGCCGGCGCGGGCGCGGCAGAGCCGACGGGTGCGCCATGCCCGGCCGCGGCCTTCGGTGCGCGGCTTCAAGATCAACCTCGCTTGCTGATCAGGCGGAGCACCCGGCCGCCGGGGCCAGGCCGGATGCGGAGCGGGCCGTGCGGGAGCCCGGGGCCAGGCCGGATGCGGAGCGGGCCGTGCGGGAGCCCGGGGCCAGGCCGGATGCGGAGCGGGTCGTGCGGGAGCCGGGGGCCAGGCCGGATGCGGAGCGGGCCGTGCGGGAGCCGGGGGCCAGGCCGGATGCGGAGCGGGCCGTGCGGGAGCCGGGGGCCAGGCCGGATGCCAACCGCACGGGCCGGGAGCCTGGGTCAGGGCGGATGCGGAGCGCACTGGGCCGCGGGCCTGGGCGAGGGTCTGCGCAGGGGGGCCCGGGCGCAGAGCAGGGTCAGGGCCAGGCCGAGGATCATGCAGCCCCACCAGCCCCAGGTACTGCGCCAGCCGGACTGCGACCCGAAGGTGACCGCGGTGGCGAACACGAACGCCCAGATCAGCCGCTGCCACTCGCTGGCCGCCACGATCAGCGCGAGCGCCAGCCCCGGCCACAGGTAGTAGGCCACCATCACCGGCTCGAACACGCAGCGCAGGGCCAGCGCCACCGCCGTCCACCAGAGCAGTTCCTCCAGCGTTGCCCGGCTCCAGCTGCGTGCACGCCGCGCCTCGCGCAGCCTGCGGCCGACGATCAGCGCGCAGCCGCAGGCAACGAGGATGGCCAGGGCCCTGGCCGGCCCGCCGGCGACCGCCCCGCGTGCCAGGTGCGGGGCGAGCGGAAGCCACGGGGTGGGGTGGTCGACGGCCGGCCAGTTCGGCTGGCGGGTCACCGCCTGGTACGTGGCCTGCCAGTTCGCCGCGGCCGCGGCGCCGAGCAGGACCGCGGAGGGCACGGCCGCCTTGGCCAGAAAGCCGGCGATCCGCCTCGGCTCGATGACCGCGAGCAGGACGGGCAGTGCCAGCAGGACGAGTGGCTGCACCGCGATCGCCGCCCCCGCGAGCCATGCTGCCCTCGCGGTCCGTGCCTCGGAAAGCGCCAGGACGGCGAACAGCAGCAGCGCCACCGCGACCGCGTCCTCGGGGTGGCCCCACTGCACGGAGACGTTCCACAGCGCGGTCCCGCTGGCGACGGCGAGAAACGCGCGCTTGGGCCGGCTAAGCCGCAGCCGCTCGGCGAGCGCGTCGGCGGCGAACAGCGCCACGGCCGAGAGAGCGGTCATGTAGGGCCCGGCGACCAGCCACACGGCCGGCTGCTGATTATGCGGGCCCGGGTGCTGCAGCGAAAGCCCCGCCGCGTCGGCGACGGCCGCAGTCGGCACGAGGATCACCGCCGCGCCCGGGAACGTAACCAGGCCGGTCGGCTGGGTGTACAGGCCGGCCAGGTCCAGGTGCGCGAGGCGCTGGGCCGCGACCAGCGTCCCCCACAGATCGTCCGGCAGCGACCAGGCGGTCCGCCCCATCAGGTGCGGCCCGACCACGATCGTCCCCACCATCCCGATCACGAGCAGGGCCACGGTAGCGAGCAGCGGGAACAGCCTGCGGACCGGCCATGGTTCTGGCGCTGGCGCCGGCGCCGAGACGGCGGCCGGCGACGGCGCGACCGTCCCGCTCCCGCCGTGGCCCACGCTCATGCCCGGTTCCGTGTCCGCATCACGCGCCGTGTCCTGCACGGCGGCGGGGGGCCGCGGACGGGGCGTGGCTCATGCGTCCCTCCGGCGGAGCAAGACGACGGCCAGGCCCAAGGCGAGCATGGCGTAACCGCACAGTACGGCGAAGCCGGCCCACGGTGCCAGCGGGAAGTAGTCCGGAGGCCCGTAGCTGCCGGCGACCTGCGGGTACACCGGACTGGTCTGCTGGATGGCGAAGGCGGCGGCCGGGGTAAGCCGCAGCAGCCACTCGCCGGCGCTGGACGGCAATACCCCCGGGGCTATCCCGAGGATGTACTCGATGGTGCCCGTGGGACCTGCGCCCGACCCCGCGCCGGCCACGAACGGAGCGATGTCGCCGGATCCGGTCACCGTGAACCTGCCGCCGACCTGCTGGAAGCCCTCAAGGCGCGCACCCTGGCCGTTCGGCCCGAACCCGGCGGGGGGGCTTCCGATGGTGCCACCGGTCCACGCGCCGCCATGGTGGCGGCCGGAGGCGCTGACGTGGTCGAAGACGCCGGCCGCCAGGGTCGGCGCGGCGCTCGCGGTCCCCACACCGAAGGACGTGCTGGTGCTCACGGAAGCCGGGGACGCGGCTGGCGCAGGAGATAGAAGCTGTCGGTGACCGCCCCGCCGCCGGGACCGACCGGAACGGGCCTGCGGCAGGCCGCACCGCTCCGCAACAGCTCGCTGTGGTCCGGCCCGTGCCGGCCAACGGGGCACACAACGCTGGCCTGGACGCCGAGCAGGCCGACCGCGAGCATCAGCAGCGCGGCGGCGATCATGCCGATGACCCAGCCGCGCACGGACCGGAACTTGGTCCACTCCGCGCGCAGCAGCTGCGCGAAGCCATCCTGCCCGGCCGGCCGGGCCGAGTGGTACGGCGTAGCGGTGCCCGCCATCATGCGTCACGGAGCCGGAGCAGCATCCCGCCGGCCAGCATCCCGCCGGCCGCCCAGAGGGCCAGCACGCCGAGGCCGCCCCACGGGCTGATGGGCAGGCCGTGCAGGCCGGTGGTGTCCTGGATGGTGAGGCCGGCGTTCATCGGCGTGTACCGCTCGAGCCGGTGCAGCCAGACCGGGTTGCTGACGGTCAGGCTGATCAGGATCGGCGGCAGGTAGAGCAGCCCGAGGCTCGCGCCGATGGCCATCGCCGAGTCCCGCACGGCGGCGGCCAGGCCGAGGCTGAGCAGCGCCACCAGGACGAGGTAGAGCACCGAGCCACAGGCCGCACGCAGCGTCGGCCCGTGCGCGAGCGAGATCGGCGCGTAGCCGTGCGCGGCGGTGAAGCCGTTGCCGGGCAGGATCAGCCGGCCCGCCAGCAGCGACCCGCCGATGGCCAGGGTCCCGGCGGCCAGCACCAGGCAGCCGACGAGCAGCGCCTTCGCGGCCAGAACGGCCGACCGCCGCGGCATCGCGGCCAGCGTGACCCGGATCATCCCGGTGCTGTACTCGTTGCAGACCGTCAGCACCGCCAGGATCGCGGCCAGCGCCTGGCCGAGATAGACCCCGGTAAGGCTGAGCTTGGTGGTGTCGGCAGCGCAGGACAGCCCGGCCGGGCTGGGGTTGCACTTGGTGGCGGCCACGGCCGCGGCGCTCACCGCGATCGTGAGCACGACGATGGCGGCCAGCATCCAGGCGGTGGCCGCCACGGTGCGCAGCTTGGTCCACTCCGCGTGCAGCGCGTCCCGCAGTCCCGCCCACCATCCGGGCCAGGCGCCGGGCGAGCCGGCCGGTCCGGGACGCGGCGCCTGGCCGGTGTCCGGCCGCGCCGCCGCGGCGGCGCGGCTCATGCGTCCCTCCGGCGGATCAGGAAGACGGCCAGGCACATGGCGAGCGCGGCGTATCCGCACAGCACGGCGAAGCCGGCCCACGCCGCGAGCGGGTAGTAGTCGGGCGGCAGGTAGGAGTTGGCGACCTGCGGGTACGTCGGGGTGCTCTGCTGGATGGCGAAGCCGGCGGCCGGGGTGACCCGGAGCAGCCACGCGGCGGCGCCGGACGGCAGTACTCCCGGGACCACCCCGATGACGTAGGTGAGCACGATCCCCACGATGACCGCGGTCACCGCGGCGGCGCTGCGCCGCAGGATCGTGCCGACCGCGAGGGCGAGGACCGCGCCGACCGCCAGCAGCGCCGCGGTGCCGACCACCACCCGCGCCGCGGTCAGCCAGGACACCGGCAGCATGTACAGGCCCTGGTCGTGGGAAAGGTGGACGCCGACCGGCACCGCGATGGCGGCGGTGACCAGCCCCATCACGAACGTGACCAGGCCGATCACGACCGCCTTGGCGGCCAGCACCCGGCCCCGGCGCGGGCTCGCGGCCAGCGTGACCCGGATCAGGCCGCGCCGGTACTCGGCCGTGATGAACATCACCGCGACCACCATGACCGCGATCAGCCCGGCGAACGTGCCGATCAGGTGCTCCTGGATGGTGCCCGTCCCCCCTGAGCCCGACCCCGGGCCGGTCACCACCGGGGCGATGTCGCCGGATCCGGTCACCGTGAACGTGCCACCGGCCCGCTGGAAGCCCTCATCCGAACCCTGGCCGCTCGGCCCGAACCCGGTGGGGACTCCGATGGCGCCGCCGGTCCACGAGCCGCTGTGCTTGCTGCCGGAGAGGCCGACGTGGTCGAAAACTCCGGTGGCCTGGGTCGGCCCGAAGCTCCCAGTCCCCCCGCCGAAGGACGTGGTGAAGTGCCCGGCATTCGGGGAGGTGGCGAAAAGGCCGACCTGCACGGTCGACGGCAGCCCCGCCAGGTCGGCGACGGCGACCTGGGTCCAGTGCGCGCCGTCGGCCGAGTCATACCCGGTAATCGTGTCGCCGGACCGGGTCAGCCGCAGCCAGCGCGGGTGCGCGGACGACACCTTTCCAGGCAAGCCGGCGATGTCCTGGGTGAAGTCGTACTGCATCCGCACGCCGTGGCTGCCGGTGACCATCATCGCGGCGTACGCCGAGCCCGGTTTGGTGCTCGCCTTGATGATGATCCCGGCCTTGGACCACTGCTGCAGACCCGCTGCCGGGTTCGATCCGGGCGGCCCCTGGTTGTACTGGGCACCGGTGAACGAGGTCACCCGTGCGGTGATGCTGCCGTTGCCGGTGAGCGACTGGCGGACGAAGTAGAAGCTGTCGGTGACCACCTGGCCGCCCGGGCCGACCGGGAACGTCGGCAGGCAGGCCGCGCCGGTCAGCGTCCGCGCGTTCGGGCCGCCGGTTGACCCGCACACGCTGCTGTTCTGCACGCCGAGCAGGCCGAAAGCGAGCATCAGCAGCGCGGCGACGATCATCCCGATGACCCAGCCGCGCACGCTCCGGAACTTGTCCCACTCGGCGCGCAGCAGCTGGGCGAAGCCATCGCGCCCGGCCGGCTGGGCCGAGCGGTACGGCGCGACGGTGGCCGTGGTCACCGCGCCGCCTCAGCGCCGCCCGCCGCGGCGCGGAACTCGACCGCGTCCCTGGTGAGCTCCATGTACGCCTCCTCCAGCGTCGCGCGGTGCGCGGACACCTCGGAGAACGGCACCGCGCCGTCGCCCAGCAGCATCACGATCCGCTCCGCGGGCAGCCCGGACACCGTGAGCGTGTCCGGGCCGGTGGCGGCGACGGTGGCCCCCGCGCGGGTCAGCACCGTCATCGCCTCGATCCGCGCGGTCGTGCGCAGCGTGACCCGGTCGCCAGACGCGGCCGCGATCAGGTCCGCCACGCTGGTGTCGGCGATGACCTTGCCGCGGCCGATCACCACGAGATGATGGGCGGTGTCCTCAAGCTCGCTCATCAGATGGCTGGACACCAGCACCGCGCGGCCCTGCGCGGCCAGCGACCGCAGGTATCCCCGCATCCACACGATGCCCTCCGGGTCCATTCCGTTGAACGGCTCGTCGAACATCAGCACCGGCGGGTCGCCGAGCATCGCCGCGGCGATTCCCAGCCGCTGCCGCATGCCCAGGGAATAGCTGCCCGCCCTGCGGTTAATCGCGGACCCCAGGCCCGCCTGCTCGACCACCTCGTCAACCCGCCGGGCGCCCAGCCCCTGCGAGTGCGCCAGCCAGAGCAGGTGGTTACGGGCGCTGCGGCTGGGCTGCAGGGCGCCGGCGTCCAGCAGCGACCCGACGTGGCTCAGCGGGTGGCGCAGCGTCTGGTAACGCTGCCCGCCGATCAGCGCGCTGCCCTCGTCGGCCGCGTCCAGGCCCAGGATCACCCGCATGGTCGTGGACTTCCCCGCGCCGTTCGGCCCGACGAACCCGGTGACCTGCCCCGGCAAGACCGTGAACGTCATCCCGTCCAGCGCCAGCGTCGCCCCGAACCGCTTGCGCAGGCCGCAGACCTCGATGGTTGCTTCCATGCCAGGCAGACTAGAGACCAGACCAGCGCGCGGTCGTCACGCGGCCGAGCCGTCCTGGCCGCCCCCGGTGCGAGGGACAACGGTCCGCCCGTCCCCCGCGCGGGGGACGGCGGGATTGGCGCCCAGAGGGACGCCAGAACGCGCCGCAGCAGGGAGAATGACATAAATGAGCCTGGTGAGCGCCGCCATCGGCGGGTGGGCTGGGACGGGCCGGCGGATCGCCGCGGCCCGGCACGGGCCTGCCGCCGCGGGCGTGCTGCTCGGCTTTTTCGCCGTGCTGGAGGCGCTCGCCAGGTCCACGGCCCGGTCCCCGGGCCATCGCGTGCCCTCTCTCGCGGCCCCCGGCAGCGGGTTCCTGCTGCTCATCCTGGCGCTGGTCACCCTGCTCACCACGCTGCCGCTCGCGATCGCGTGGGCGCACCCGGCCCCGGCGGCCGTGATGATCACGGCGGCGGACGTGCTGTCGATCGGCGGTTTCCGCGTGTTCACCGTGGCGGCCCTGATCGCGCTGCTGACTTCGTTGTACCGGCTCGGCCACAGCGGGTCGCAGCTGCTGGCCGGAGCCCTTGCCGTGCCGTTCTTGATAATGGCGTTGTTCAACGACGGGCGCGACGGGACATGGGCGCTCACGGTGCTGGCCGCCTCGCTCGGCATGGCCGCGGCGCTGGCCGGGGCCGCGCGGCGGTCGCGCACCGAGGCCACCGCGCACAGCGCCGCCCGGGAGGAGATCGCGGGCACGCTGCTCGAGCACACCGCACGGGGGGAACGCGCCCGCATTTCCCGCGAGCTGCACGACGTGGTCGCCCACCACATCTCGATGATCGCTGTGCAGGCCGAGACGGCCAGGCTGGCCACCCCGGGGATGCCGGCGGCCGGCGCGCAGCGGCTGTCCGCGATCGGCGACACCGCGCGGGACGCGCTGACCGAGATGCGGCGGCTGCTCGGGGTGCTGCGCGAGGACACCGAGACCGTCACCGCCGACCGCCGGCCGCAGCCGGGCCTGACGCAGCTCAACGAGCTGCTGGACGAGGCCAGGGAGGCGGCGGGCACCGCCGCCAGGCTCATCGTCCGCGGCTGGCTGGCCCCGCTGGATCCGGGGGTGGAGCTGGCCACCTACCGGATCGTCCAGGAAGCGCTCACCAACGCCAGGCGGCACGCGCCCGGCGCGGCCGTCGACGTGGAACTGCACTACGCCGGCGACGAGCTCAGGCTGCGGATCCAGGACAACGGGCCAGGGCCGCCGCGGCAGCAGGCACCCGGCGAGCCCGGGTCCGGCCATGGCCACGGCCTGCTCGGCATGCGGGAACGGGCCGCAGCGGTCGGCGGCGAGCTGTGGACCGGCCCGGGTCCCGGCGGCGGGTTCCTGGTGGAGGCCCGGCTGCCGGCCAAGACGGGCCCGGCCGGATGACCGCGGCGTCCCCGGATATCAGGATCGTTGTCGCCGACGATCATCAGGTCGTGCGGGCCGGCTTCGCGACGATGCTGGACACCCAGCCGGACTTCACGGTCGTCGGCACGGCAACCGACGGCCGCGAGGCCGTGCGGATCTGCCGCGAGCTGAGTCCCGACGTCGTGCTGATGGACGTCCGGATGCCGGTCATGGACGGGATCGAGGCCACCAGGCAGCTGGCCGGGCCGGGCGAGGACGGCCCGCGCATTCTCATCCTCACCACGTTCGACCTCGACGACTACGTGTACGACGCGCTCTGCGCCGGCGCGAGCGGCTTCCTCCTCAAGGACGTCACCGCGGAACGGCTCTTCGAGGCCGTGCGGGTCATCGCGGCCGGCGACGGGCTGCTCGCGCCGGCCGTGACCCGCAGGCTGATCAGCGAGTTCTCCCGGATCCGGCCCAGGCAGGCCACTCCTGCGGCAAGCCTGGCCGCCCTGGGCGGGCTCACGCCGCGGGAGACCGAAGTGCTGCGGCTGATCGCCGAGGGCCTGTCCAACCCGGAGATCGCCGCCCGCCTGGTGGTCACCGAGGAGACCGTCAAGACGCACGTCAGCCGGGTGCTCAGCAAGCTCGGGCTGCGCGACCGGACGCAGGCGGTCGTGATGGCCTACGAGTCCGGGCTGGTTGTGCCGCAGTCCCGCCAGCCGCGCTAGGGGGCCGGCGGGCGGCCGCCGGCGAGCAGCTCGGCCAGGTGCAGGGCGCGGCGCCCGGCGAGCTGGGCGATCTGGGTGCGGCAGGAGAACCCGTCGGCGACGATCACCGCGTCCTCGCCCGCGGCGTCGATCGCGGGGAGGAGATCGTTCGCGGCGATCGCCGCGGACACCCCGAAGTGGCCGCGCTCGGCGCCGAAGTTGCCTGCCAGCCCGCAGCAGCCGCCGATCTCCGTCACCGCAGCCCCCGCCCGTTCCAGCAGGTCGCGGTCGGCCTGCCAGCCGAGCACGGCCCGGTGGTGGCAGTGCGGCTGCGCGACCACGCGCAGGCCGCTCAGGTCGGGCGGGCGCCAGCCGGGCAGGCCGCCGAGGAACTCCGCGAGCGTGCGGATGGCACCGGCGACGGCGCTGACCTGCGGGCTGTCGCCGAGCAGCGACCGCGCGTCGCTGCGGAACACCGCGGTGCAGGACGGCTCGAGGCCCACGATCGGCATGCCGGGGGCGGCGCAGGAGGCGAGCGCGTTCACCGAGCGGCGCAGGATGCGGCGCGCGGCGTCCAGCTGCCCGGTCGAAATCCAGGTCAGGCCGCAGCACAGTGGCTGGCGGGGGATGCGGACCGCGTACCCGGCATCCTCAAGCAGGCGGGCCGCAGCCTCGCCCGCGTCCGGGGTGAAGTAGTTGGTGAAGGTGTCGCCCCACAGCAGCACCGGGGTACCCGGCCGCGCGCCGCGTGCGGCGAGCCGCCGGCGCAGGGTCACCGGGGCGAACTCCGGCAGGTCGCGGCGCGCGTCGACGCCTGCCAGGCGCTTGCCCACCGTGCCCAGGCCCGGGGCCTGCATCACCCGGTTGGCCAGCCGTGGCGCCGCGGAGGCCAGCCGCGCCCACCGGGGCAGCCAGCCGAGTGCGTAGTGGGCGGCGGGGCGCGGGCGGTGCCGGTACGCCTGGTACAGCGCCTCGGCCTTGTAGGTGGCCATGTCGACGCCCGCCGGGCAGTCGGATGCGCAGCCCTTGCAGGCCAGGCAGAGATCGAGCGACTCGCGGATCTCCGGGGCCTGCCAGGTGCGCACCAGGCCGCCGTTGGCCAGTTCCTGTAGCACCCGGGCGCGGCCCCGGGTGGAGTCCTTCTCGTCCCGGGTGGCCTGGTACGACGGGCACATCACGCCGCCCGGCGGGGCGGCCGCGGCCACGCACCGGCCGATCCCGGTGCACCGGTGCACGGCGGTGGTCAGGTCCCCGCCGTCGTCGGGATAGGTGAAGCCGAGGCCGCGGCGCAGCGGCCGCGCCTGCACCTGCCGCAGCCCGTCGTCGAGCGGCGCCGGCGCGACGATCACGCCGGGGTTCAGCACGCCGTCGGGGTCGAAGGCCGATTTCACCGCGGCGAACGCCGCCAGGGCGGCGGGCGAGTACATCAGCGGCAGCAGCTCGCCGCGGGCCCGGCCGTCGCCGTGCTCCCCCGACATCGACCCGCCGAGCCCCGCGACCAGCCGGGCCGCGGCGGTGATGAACTCGCGGTACGCGGCGCGCCCGCCCGGTGCCCGGAGCGGGAAGTCGATCCTGACGTGCACGCAGCCGTCGCCGAAGTGCCCGTAGGGCGCGCCGTGCAGCCCGTGCGCGGCCATCAGCTCCTCGAAGGCCCGCATGTAGCGGCCGAGCCGGTCCGGCGGTACCGCCGCGTCCTCCCAGCCGGCGTGCGCGGGGTGCACCGGATCCGCCTGCACGACCAGGCCCGCCCCGTCCTCGCGGATCCGCCACAGCGTGGCGGCCTCGGCCGGGCTGGTCACGGTCCGGGCGGACAGGGCCTGCGCGCCGGCGATCAGCTCCTGCGCCCGCGCGGCCGCCTCGCCGGCCGACCCGCCGGCCACCTCGGCGAAGATCCAGCCGCCGCCGCGGGGCAGCTCGGGGACGGCCGCGCCCATCCGGCGCACGGCGACGTCGGTGATCCGCCGGTCCAGGCCTTCGAGGGCCACCGGCTGCAGCGGCAGCAGGCCGGGCACGGCGTCGGCGGCCTCGGCCATGTCGGGGTATCCGAGCAGCACCAGGACGGTGGCGGCCGGCACCCGGACCAGCCGCAGCGTCGCGGAGGTGATCATCCCGCAGGTCCCCTCGGTGCCGGTCAGCGCGGCTGGCACGTTGAACCCGCGCTCGGGCAGCAGGTGCTCCAGCGAGTAGCCGGACACCTGCCGGGAGAACCGGCCGAACTCGGTGCGCAGCAGGGCCAGGTTGCCCGACGCCACCTGCCGCAGCGCCGCGAGCAGCCCCGCGGAGCCGTCCAGGGCGCCCGGCACGGCGCGAACCCGTTCGCCGGTGCCCGCGACCATGGCGAGCTCCAGGACGTTGTCGGCGGTGCGGCCGTACCGCATCGCCCGGGTGCCGCAGGAGTTGTTGCCGATCATCCCGCCGACCGTGCACCGGCTGTGCGACGACGGATCGGGGCCGAAGCGCAGGCCGTGCCCGGCGGCGGCGCGCTGCAGGTCGTCCAGCACCACCCCGGGCTCCACGACGGCGGTGGCCGAGTCCGGGTCGATGCCGCGGATCCGGTTGAGGTGACGCGAGCAGTCCATGATGACGCCGGGGCCGACCGCGTTGCCGGCGATGGAGGTTCCGGCCCCCCGCGCGGTCAGCGGCGCCCGCACCGCCCGGCACGCCTCCAGGACCGCGGCGACCTCGTCGGCGGACCGGGGGTAGACGACCGCCTGGGGCAGCACCCGGTACAGCGAGGCGTCGGTCGAGTACTCGGCCAGGCGGCGCGGCGAGTAGTCCACCTCGCCGACTCCGGCCGCTGCCAGCGCGGCGGCGAGCTCAGCCGTGCGGCCGCCCGCGGCGGCCGCGGCCGGGAACGAGCGTGACGTGGTCATCCCGGCCCGGCCTCGCCGCCGGCGAGGGCCTTCGCCAGCACGGCGAAGCGCAGATCCGGCCGCCTGGGGATGCCGGCCCGTTCGTCGCCGTACGGAAAGGGCCGGGTCTGGCCCGTCCGCCGGTAGCCCCGGCGCTCATACCAGGCGATCAGGTCCGGGCGCTGCGCGAGCACGCTCATCGTCATGGTGCCCGCGCCCCACTGGTCGCGGGCCATGCGCTCGGCTTCGGCCAGGATGCTCCCGCCCCAGCCCTGGCCCTGGGAGCCGGGCCGCACCGAGAACATGCCAAAGTACGCCTCGCCTTGCGGGCGCCGCTCGAGCTGGCAGCAGCCCATCAGCTGGCCGCCGGCCTCGGCCAGCAGCAGCACGCTGCCCGGCGTGCCGAGGACGGCGGTGACCGCCTCGGCGTCCGTGCGCTGCCCGTCGAGCAGGTGCGCCTCGCTCGTCCAGCCCGCCAGGCTGGCCTCGCCGCGGTAGGCGGATTCCACCAGGCCAACGATCGCCGGGACGTCGTCGGCATCAGCAAACCGGAAGGTCAGCGCCACACCCGCAAGGTTATCGGCGGCCGTCAGCCCGCATGTACGGCTCGGGGTGCCCGGCGACCCGCATCCGGATCCGGTAGATCGAGGTCGTGGCGGCGAGGTACAGCGTCTTCCAGTCGGGGTCTCCCCAGTTCAGGTTGCTGACGATCTCGGGCACGGCGATCACGCCGAGGCGCGACCCGCCGGGATCGATCACCCAGATCCCGTCTGGCCCGGTGCAGTACACGTTGCCGAGCTCGTCGCATTTCATGCCGTCGACGACGCCGCCTTCGGGCACGCCGGTGGGGCCGACGACGCCGGTGCCGATGCCCTCCCGGAAGACCCCGCCCCCCGTGACCGTGCCATCGCCGGCGACGTCGAAGACGCGGATATGGCAGCGCGGGGTGTCGTTGACATACAGCCGGTCGTACCCGGGTGAGAAGCACAGCCCGTTCGGCTGGTCGAAATCGCCCGCGAGCAGCTGCAGTTCCCCGGCGGGCGTGATCCGGTACACGCCCTGGAAATCCAGTTCCTGGTCCCGCTCGATGCCGTCCACCGGCATCCGCCCGTACGCCGGGTCGGAGAAGTAGACCGCGCCGTCGGCACCGGTGACCACGTCATTGGGGGAATTGAGCTCCCGGCCGTCCCAGTGGCTGGCCAGCACCTCACGCGCACCTGAAGGATGCTCCCGCACCAGGCTGCTCGTGGCGTGCTCGCAGACGAGCAGCGACAGGTCAGCGGCCAGCGTCATCCCGTTGCACTTGTTCGCCGGGCTCATCACGACCGTTATCCCGTTCTCGGCGTCCCACCGCCTCCTGACGTCGCCGGGCATGTCGCTGAACAGCAGGTACTGGCCGGACGGGTGCCAGATCGGCCCCTCGGTGGAGGTAAATCCTGTCGCGATCCGCTCGAGCGTCCCCGGTTCTGCGAGATCCTCCACTGCGGGCACGCGCGCCTCCTTCCGCGATCCAGGCGGCCGCGGTCGCGCGTCACTGGTTGACCGGTCGCCAAGTTGCCGTTACCGTCCAGGTTATGCCTCAGGGGACAGGGCGGTCCAGCACGCCTGCTGACCTTCTCCCGCAGGTCCCGGCGTTGGATGAGCAAGAACGGTTGAGAGCGCCGGACTGTGGCCGGCCCGGCTGATCGCGTCGCCGTGATCGGCGCGGGGGCAGTCGGGACGGTCGTGGCCTGGAACCTGGTGCGCGCGGGGCGCGACGTCACGGTGTGCGTCAGGGCGCCGATCGACCGCCTCGTCCTGCAGTCCGGCGACGCCGAGCCGGTGGCGCTGCCCGTGGCGTCCACGGCCAGCCCCTCGCAGGTCGGCCGCATGGACTGGGTGCTTGTGGCCACGAAGGCCCAGGACACAGCGTCGGCGCGGCCCTGGCTGGAGGCGGCGGCCGGGCCGGGCACGGTGATCGTGCTGCTGCAGAACGGGATCGACCACGCCAGCCGCCTCGGCAGGCTCCCGGACGGCGCGACCGCGCTGCCCGCGCTGGTGCAGATCAACGCCGAGCCGGTGACGCGCGGGCAGGCGAGACAGCGGGCAGGCGACGTGATCGCCGTGCCCGCGGGCGAGCAGGGCTCCCGGCTGGCCGGGCTGTTTGCCGGGACGCAGATCAGGATCCGCCTGGAGCAGGACTTCCGCGCGGCGGCGTGGCGGAAGCTGCTCGGCAACGTGGCGCACAACCCGATCCTGACGCTGACCGGGCGGCGGGCAGACGTGTTCACCGAGCCGGACGTGCTCGCGCTCGCCGCGCAGCTGATCTCTGAGGCCGCCGCGGTCGCCGCCGCCGAGGGCGTCGTCATCAGCGCTCAGGAGGTGAGCGACATCGTCGCCGGGCTGGGTGCGCTGCCCGCCGACGCCGGGAACTCGATGCTTTTTGACCGGCTCCGGGGCCGCGCGCTCGAGTCCGAGTACCTGACCGGCGCCGTGGTCCGCGCTGGCCAGGCCGCCGGGGTCCGGGCGCCGCTCAATGCGGCGGTGCTGACCTTGCTCCGCGCCACCAGCCGCGGCCTAGGTGCTGGCCAGCCGGGAACCTGAGCTACCGCCCCGCGCCGTCCTGCGGCGCCCGCGCCGCCGGGGCGTCCTCGTACCCGGCCGCCAGCCGGCGCAGCTGCTCGCTGGCGCGGGCCACGGCTTCGGTAAGGCGCCGGCCGCCCGGCGGTGCGTCTGCGCCGGCGGCCGCGGGCAGGCCCTCGACGTCGGCGTCGATCGCGGTGGCGACCGCGCGCAGGAACGCGGCGCGGCCCGCAAGGGACGGCCGGCCGGCACCTGCCAGGTCCGTCGCGGCCCGTGCGACGTTCTCCCACGCGGCGGCCGCGGCCGCGGGCTGGAACCGGCCACTGGCCTGGCTGTCCGGCAGCCCGCTCGGCTGCGGGGCGGGGGTCAGCCGCCGGCGAGCCTCGGCGATCTCACGCGACGCCCCGATGGCGCGCGAGCGCAGCCGGGAGACGTCCGAGAGGGTCTCGGGTTCCCACGCGTAGAACGTGGCGCCCGCCTCGCTGCTGTCCCGCAGGATGACGGCGAGGCTGGGATCGGCAGCCAGATACGGGAAGAGCTGGGTGGCCACCCGGGACCACGTGTCGCCGCCGCCCAGGTCGACCGTTGCGAACGGCCCCGCGGCCAGCCACCGGGGAGCGAGGCCGTCGCTGACCGCCGCGTCGACCGTGGCGATGTCCGCCACTCGCTGATCGACCAGCCACAGGGCCTCGCGCAGCAGCGCGTGCTGCAGCCGGTTCCACACGAACCCTGGCACGTCGCGGTGCGCGACGATCGGTGTCTTGCCCATCCGTGCCGCCAGGTCGGTGAGCGCGTCGATGGTCTCCGCGGCGGTCCCCTCTCCCCCGATGATCTCCACGATCGGGGTGACGTCCGCCGGGTAAAGGAAATGCAGCCCTGCGAACGATCCGGGGCGCGGCACGCCGCGCGCGAGAGCGGTGATCGACAGCCCTGACGTGTTGGTGACCAGCAGCGTGCCCTCGCCAAGCCAGGGGCCCAGCATCGCATAGACCTGGGCCTTGACCTGCTCGTCTTCGGTCACCGTCTCGACCACGAGGTGGGCGTCGCGGAACGGGGCCGACTCCAGCGCGGACGCGGCGACGTCCCCGCCCGCCCGTTCTGCCGTCTGGACCGCCTTGCCGAGCGAGCGCCCGGCGACGGTTACCCGGGCGCCGGCCTGCGCGAGAGCCGAGGCGATGCCGGGGGCCATGCGGCCGGTGCCGACGACCACGGCCGAGATCGGGGCTCCCATTTCACGACCGCCGCGGCGACGACTCGGTCTTCGCCTCCCTCAGGCCCTCGGCGGACGTGGCCCGTTCCGCCTCCAGCGTCCTGGCGAGCTTCGCCCCGGCCGAGTCCAGGTGCGCCGCCATCGCCGCCGCGGCGGCAGCAGGATCTTCCGCCTCGACAGCCTCCATGATCGGCACATGCTCCTGGTAGGAAGGGACCACGGAGTCGGCGGCATAGGTGACCCGGGTGATCCACACCTGGATCAGGGAGCGGATGTTCGTGAGGATTCCGGAGAGCACGCTGTTCCCCGCCGCGTCGGCCAGCCGCAGGTGGAACGCCATGTCCGCGTCGATGAACTCGTCGTCGCTGCCGGCCTCCTCCATCTGGCGCAGCAGCCTCCGCAATTCGCGGAGATCTTCCTCGTTGCGCCGCTGCGCCGCCAGGGTGGCCAGCGCGACCTCGATGTGCCGCCGGGCCTCGACGAGATCGAGCGCGCGGCGCTCGCCGAGCAGCAGCCCCCATTCGACCGCCTTCGGCAGCACCTCTGACTCCGTGGCGCGCAGGTACGTGCCGTCTCCCTGCCGCACGTCGATGATGCCGAGGAGCGTCAGCGGCTTGAGCGCGTCGCGGACCGCCGACCTCCCGACGCCGAACGTGCGGGAAAGCTCGCGTTCGGACGGCAGGCGGTCGCCAGGCAGCAGCACCCCGGAGAGCAGGTAATCCAGGAGCTTTCTCGCTATCTCGGCCGATACGGGTTCGCGCGCTGCCACGGGCAAAAGCCCGTGATCCGGTTCACGGTTGCCGGTCATTGCGGCCTGCCTGTTTTCCACGATCGCCTATCAACAAGATGATTCTTAAATGCTGGCATAATGCGCCAAGGGCTATGAGGTCTCATTGGCGGACTCTACAAGCGGAGTGTAACTCCGGCTGGGTGCTGGCGACGATGCCGAGCCAGCCGGCCGGTATACGCGGGTCACGGTGTCCCTGACCGAAGTGGCGAGGCTGGCCGGGGGAAGGCCCTGGGGCTGCCTGGCGATGACTTCTTCCTGCGTGATCTCGTCCGTTCCCTGGCGGCCGATGAAAACAACCTCGTCGCCGGCTTCCACGCCGGGAATTCCGGTGACGTCGAGGCTGACGTGCTCCAGCGAGAGATTCCCGAGTATCGGCGCGCGCACGCCGCGTACCAGGGCTGCGCCGCAGTTCAGCAGCGCCAGGCCGTCCGCGAATCCGATCGGCGCCACGCCCACCTGCATGCCCGGCCGAATGGCGAAGGGGGCCATGTCCCGGTATTCCGCGCGTTCGATCCGCTTGCAGTAAGTGATCTGGGACCGCAGCGACACAAAAGCCGGCCGCAGGCCCAGGTCGGCGAGGCTCGGCTCGGCGCCGGCCCGGGCGATTCCGTAGAGATAGCGCCCGACGTCGACCGCGTCCATGCTCATCGACGCGGTCAGCATCAGCACGGGGGTGCTCGCGGCCATGGATATGCCGGTGGCATACCCCTCGCGTGACAGCCCGCCGACCAGATCCGCAAAGCGGCCGAACTGCCATTCAAGATAGGAGGGCACGCCGGAATGACCCGGCGGGGCCGCCTGTTTCGGGACGTGCATGTGCGTATAGACGCCCTCGAGCGAGATCGCCGGTGAGGCCGCCGCGGCCTTGATCAGCCTGGCCGCCTTGTCCACCGGGCAGCCGAGACGTTCTAGCCCTACGTCTATCTCGATGAAAACGCGGGCCGGGGACGCCTCCCCGGAGCGCTCGGCCACCGCCAGCGTGCGGTCATCGCCCACCGTGACGATGAGGTCATGCTCCCGGATCTGGCGCATCATCCGCTCGCCGGCCAGATTGCCCCCGTAGAGCAGGACCGGGCAGGTGATGCCGTCCCGCCGCAGCGCCACGGCATCGCGGAGATCCACCAGGCCCAGCAGGTCGACACCGGCAGCGGTGAGCGTGCGGGCCACCGGCAGCAGCCCGAACCCGTACGCGTCGGCCTTGACGGCCGCGCAGATCCGGGTCCCGCCGGGCAGCACGCCTCGCAGCGCCGCCACGTTGTGCGCGATCGCGCCGAGGTCCACGTCGAATCGGTTCGGCCGCGGGACCGGTGCGCTGCCCGCGGAGTCGTTCCAGTTCTGCACCTCACCGGCCTCCCGATGACCCGCCGTCGACGAAGAGGCCGGTCCCGAGCACGAACGATGATTCGTCCGATGCGAGGAACACGGCCGCCTTCGCGACGTCGTCCGGCTGGCCGAGGGCGTCGGTGAACTGGCGGGCGCGGATCACCCTGAGCGCGTCCTCGCGGTCCCCGGGCGACTCCCGCAGCACGTTGTCCAGCAGCGGCGTGAAGATGGTCCCCGGCTGCAGGGCGTTGACCCTGATGCCGAGCCTGCCGTAGTCCACCTGCATGGACTTTGCCAGGGCCAGCAGCGCCCCCTTGGACGCGGCATACGCCGCCCGGTTCGGCAGGCCCATCGAGGCGATCACCGACGACATGATGATGACCGTCCCGCCCTGCTGGGAGATCATCTGGGGGATGACCGCCTTGCAGGTGAGATAGGTTCCCCGGACGTTGACCTCGAATACCCGGTCCCAGGTGCCGGCCGGCGTCTCGTGCAGCACGCCGGCGGCGCTGATGCCCGCGTTGGCGACGAGGACGTCGATCCGCCCGAACCGGGCCACCGCCTCTGCTGCGGCACGCTCGCAGTCCTCGGCCCGCGTGATGTCCGCCTGTACCGCGACGCCGCTGCCGCCGGCGTCCCCGATCTGGCTCGCCGTGCTCGCGGCGGTGTCCCCGTCGATGTCCACGGCGAGCACGCAGCCGCCTTCGGCGGCGAACCTGACCGCGATCGCGCGGCCGATGCCCGAGCCGGCGCCGGTGACGACGCAGGCCTTGTTCTCAAGCCGCATGCGTGTCCACCTCGCTAGCCGTGAGCGCCCGGTTCACCCGCACCAGGGGCTCGACCCGCGTGATCTTCATTGCGCCGCTCCGGCGGCTTGCTCTGGCCCGGCTCCGGCGGCTTGCCCTGGCCCGGCTCCGCCGGCTTGCTCTGGCCCGGCTCCGGCCGCGGGCACGGCGAGGCCCGCCGCGCCAAGCTCGGAGGTCACCGGGGCGTATCCGGACCGCGCCAGCAGTTCCATGCCGAGGCGGGCTCGCCGGACCCGCTCGCGGCTCATCGCCGTGGCGGCCGATTCGAGGTGCATGCCGACCGGGTAGAGGTCCGGGGCGTTGCGCAGCCCGAACTTCAGGTAAACCGGCGCTGCCACCCGGATGAACTCGGGGATCTCATGGTGGCGCACCAGGCCGCCGATGTTGTCGGGCGACTCCACGTACAGGTCGATGGGTATGTCCACGGCGGCCCGGATGGCCGCCAGGTCCGCGAGATCGACGTCGGTGGGCAGGTTGAGGGTGCTGGCGCCCAGGTTCTGCAGGATCCTGGCGGAGGCGGGATTCGCGGCCGGCATCATCACCGAGATCTTGGCCTGCATGTCCGGCGGGATGATCCCCTTGTCCCGCATCGCCGAGAAGGCGGCGAGCACCCCGATGTCGGCGATGAGCACCGAGCGGATCCCGAACTCGGCCGCGCGCACAACGTCCTCGAGCACCTGGCGCAGCTGCCCGCGGCCGCGGGCCAGCGGCCCCGCGACCAGGCCGGCCGGGGACGCGGCCATGGCGGAGTTGACCCACGCGGCGTTCGGCCTGGCGAACAGGCTCACCTCCAGTCTCGCGGCCGCCGCGGTGTCGGCGATGCGCCCCAGCTCGGAGTCGGTGAGCATGAACACCCCGCTGCCCTGAGAGACGCGGTGCACGGGGACGCCGAAGTCCCGGGCGGCAGCGAGGACGGCGTCCAGGCAGGCCGTGCCCTCGGTGCTCGGTATCTCGATCCGGTACTGGGCCCCGTCGGGAAAGCGCTTGGCCGATGCGGGAAGCGCACCCGCCTGAAGGGCCGGCAGGCCCCAGCCGTCCAGGAACGCCTCGGCCGTCCAGCCGGGCCTGCGACCCGCAGACTCTCCGGCCTGGGAATAGCTCGACGTCATTTCGTGGTGTAGCCCCCGTCCACCGTCAACGCGGAGCCGGTGATGAAGCTGGAGTCGTCGCAGGAGAGGAAGAGCGCGGCCTTCGCCACCTCGGCCGGGGTGGCGTAACGGCCGAGCGGGATCGCGGCGTGCTCCTGCCGGACCAGGTCCTCGTAGCTCTCGTCCGGGATCGCCCGCAGCGCCGCTTCCTGGAACGGGGTGTCGGTCGACCCGGGGCACAGGCAGTTGACCCGGATACCGCGGTCGGCGTACTCCAGCGCGACGGCGCGGGCGAGCATCAGGATGCCGCCCTTGCTGGCGCAGTACGCGGGCGCCCCGGGATCGCCGACGAACGAGTTCACCGAGCCGGTGAACACGATCGTCCCGCCGCCCGCGCGGATCATTTCGGGGATGGAGTACTTGGCGGCGAGGAAGCAGCCCTTGAGATTGACGTCGATGAGCCGGTCCCACTCGTCTTCGGTGGTGTCCACGACATTCTTGAAGACGTTGACGCCCGCGTTGGCCCAGACCAGGTCGAGGCGGCCGAAGGTGTCGACGGCCCGCGCGACAGCGGCACGCACGTCGGCGGGATCCGCGGCGTCGCCGTTGTGGAAGACCGCTCTCCCGCCCTGCTGGGCGATGTCTTCGACGGCCTTCTGGCCCGCCGCGGCGTCGACGTCCATCGCGACGACGGCCGCTCCCTCGCGCGCGAACAGCTCGGCGCCGGCGCGGCCGATGCCGCTTGCCATGCCGGTGATCAGCCCGGCCCGCCCGGCAAGCTTCCCGTCCGCGGTGCCCGCCCCCGTGCCGTTCTCCGCGTGCGCCGTCACCGCATCAGCCTCCGACCGTCGGATGGGACGCCTCCTCTTCCCTGCCCTCGCCCACCGGCTCGCCGAGCGACGCGCCGGCGTTGGCGAGCCACCGGTTGTCCCGCCGCGCCCACATGACCACGAGGATCACGATCCCCACGAGGAGCCAGGCACCGGCGATGTACGGCGCCAGGTTGAGCGGGTACGCGGGCATGGGGTTGAACGTCTCCACGCCAACGTAGACGAGCGCCGCGGTCGTGAACAGCGGGATGGCGGCGTGCAGCCACAGGTTGAACTCGTCCCGGCGCTGCCGCCAGTAGTACGCGGCGACCGCGGCGTTGCCCATGATGTAGATGTAAACGACGGCCAGCACCACCACGAGGCCCACGATCAGGAAGAACGAGTTGTCCGGTCCCAGCCCCAGCCCGGCGCCGATGCCGATGACGATGCTGAGCACCATCTGCAGCCAGATCGCGTTGACCGGCGTCTTGCGCGTCGGGTGCACCTTGGCCAGCCAGGCGGGTGCCGCACCGCCCGCGGCCATGCGGTACCAGATCCGGGTGGAGACGTTGTTGAGCGACTGGCTGACGGCGAACGTGGAGGACAGGAACGCGATCATCACCGCTACCCAGCCGTAGCCCCAGTAGCGGTGCGCGAGGACGAGCCCGGGGACCTGAGCCGAGTGGGGCAGTGCGGCGAGATTGGCGGTGCCCCAGCCGACGACCTGGCCCCAGTAGGTGATGACCAGGAACCCGCCCAGCCCCAGGATGGCGATCATCGTGGCCCGCGGCACGTTCTTCCGCGGGTTCGCCGTCTCTTCGGCGAGCGGCGCGGCGAACTCCCAGCCGTCCATGCCCTGGAACGAGAAGGCGATCGCCAGCGCGAACGCGCTCGCCGTCCCGATGTGGGCCGGGTCGAAGCTCGCGAAGTTGAAGCCGCCGCGGCCCGGTGAGGCGAGGCCCCAGATGCCCAGGGTCCACACCAGCAGCAGCTCGAAAAGCCCAGCTATCACCATGACGCGCACGGACAAGGCGATCCCGTATCTGGCGAGGAGCGCGATGGCTGGCGCGCCGACCAGGATCGTCACCCACCACAGCCAGGGAAGGTTGACGCTGTAGTTCGCCTTCAGCTCGGTGGCCAGCACCGCGCCGAAGTAGCCCATGATCGGGCCCTGCACGACCGGCATGTACACGAAGTTCATCCAGGCCGTCAGGAATCCCAGGCGCGCGTTCAGTCCGCGGCTGACAAAGGTGTAGTAGCTGCCTGCCGACGGCATGTGCTTGGTGAACTGGACCAGCGTGCTGCCCAGCATGACGACGACGATCACGCCCAGCAGGTAGGCGAGCGGGGCGGTGACGCCGGCGATGCCGACGACCTCCTGGGTGAAGAAGAGGGCCGCGAAGATCGGGCCCATGCCGGTGATCGCCTGCATCAGCGCGCCGACCAGGCCGATCGCGTTCTGCTTGAGGTCGGTCGTAACGGCGCCGGAGCCGGGCTCGCTACCAGCGACTACATCTGCCACGGCGGTCTCCTCCCGGTGAACCTCTCAGAGACGGCCGCGAGGAGTGCCGCCTCGAACTGGACTCGCGCGCCGTCAATCCGGAGGCTAGACCGCAACTTGGCGACCGGTCAACCACTTACGCCCGGAGAAATGGCGGTGAGCCACCGGAGCCGCGGAAGTCCGGGCCCGCCCCCGTACCGCAGCCGCGGGCGCGGCTAGCCGAACCGGCGCGCGCTCGGGTAACGCTGGGCGCCGTCGACCACAACGTTCGCGCCGCTGACCCAGGACGCCCGCTCGGACAGCAGGAAAGCGACGACGTCGGCGACCTCTTCGGGGTGGCCCAGGCGGCCGAACGGGAACTGCGTGGCCTGGAACTCCGCGAAGTCCTCCGGGTTCGCCCGGGCGAAGGTGTCCCAGGTGCCACCCTGGAACATGATCGAGCCAGGGCTCACCGCATTCACCCGGATGCCCGCGGACGCGAGTTCCTGCGCAGCGGTCGCCGCGAGCTGGATCTCCGCGGCCTTGGCGGCGGCATAAGCGGTACGCGGCGCCGGGCGCATGCCGGTGATCGATGAGATGATCACGACCGAGCCGCCGCCCGCGGCGCGCAGGTGCGGCAGGCCGGCGCGGATCAGCTCTGCGGCGTGCCCCGCGTTCAGCGCGAGCGTGGCGGCGAACTCGCCGGGCCCGGAGTTGGTGAGGTTGCCGCCGCCGACCGTGCCCCCGGCATTGGCCACCAGGTGATCGAGGCCGCCGAGCGACTCCGCGATCGCGTCCACCGCCCGGCTCAGCGCGGCCGGGTCGGTGACGTCCGCCGCGGCGGTGGCGACACGCGCGGCCCGGACGCCGAGACGTTCCGCGGCGTCCACGAGGCCCGCGGTCTCCCGCGCCACCAGCCCGACCGCGGCTCCCTCCGCCGCGAGCGCCTCGGCGATCGTGAAGCCGATGCCCCTGCTCCCACCGGTGATCAGCGCGCGGCTGCCGCGCAGGCCAAGATCCATGAGCGCTCCCATCGTGCGGCACGGTCTGCGCTCCTATCGTCCGGCACCGGCCCGCGGCGCTGTCGTCCGGCACCGGTCTGCGGGCCAGCCGGCCTGTTTCCACAGGGTTAGTGGTCGCAGGCGGGCGGCGGCTTTCATGATCGTGGTAGATGAACCTCGCACGAGCGCCCCGTCATCACGGGCACAGACCCAGCCAAGGCTGTGCCCGGCGATCTGGGCTTCCCAGTCGTCATCGAGCAGCGGATGGCCGAATCCCTCCGCGTGCAGCGCGTTCAGCTCGGCATTGTGCACAGGGCCACGCCACCGATAGCTGATCACCGTCATTACCGCAACGATGACGCCGGCCGGCAACGGTAAAACCGCTCGATTCCGGGGCGTTAGCCGAGCAGACTTCGAGGGTGGTCGCCCTCCGGACGGTTTCGCCGGCGGTCGTGACACCGTGCACATGGCCGGGGTAAGCATCGATATGACCAGCGTGGGCCGGGCGCGGAAAGTCGTCCTGGTCGAAGGCGGCAGCGACAAGGCAGCGCTGGAGGTGCTCGCACATCGGCGCGGCGTGCGGCTCGGCCGGGACGGGATCTGCGTCGTGGCCATGGGTGGCGCCACAAACATCGGCCACTTTGTGGATCTGCTCGGCCCGCACGGGCTCAACGTCAAGCTCGCCGGGCTGTGTGATGCCGGCGCAGAAGATCACCTCCGCCGGGCGCTGTGGCGCGGCGGGCTCGATCCTGGCCTGTCGCCGGCTGGGCTGCAGGCGCGCGGCTTTTACGTCTGCACCACCGACCTGGAGGATGAGCTGATCCGGGCCGTGGGCAGCGCCGCGGTCGAGCGGGTCATTGCCGCGCACGGCGAACTGCGGCCATTCCGCACCTTCCAGCGCCAGCCGGCACACCAGCATGAGGACCTTGGCCAGCAGATTCACCGCTTCCTGGGCACCCGGTCTGGCCGCAAAGCCCAGTACGCCCGCCTGCTCGCGGCAGCGGCAGACCTCGACCGCGTCCCGCCCCCCCTGGACGGCGCGCTCGCTGGCAGCTGACCGGCCTCGTGCTTTGGCGTGGCTCATGCTGACCGTGCTGTCGCGGGCGGGCCAGGCAAAGGTGACCCGGCTGGGAGTGGCTAAGGTGGCCATGGCAACACGGCCGCCTTGCGCGGCAACAGCTGGAGGCAGGTGCCGGTGGTCGTTGAGGTTTCCTGGTTCGCGCCGTTGTGCGACGAGGACTTCGAGTTCCTTGGTGTGCCCGACGATCGGCTGCTGTCCAGCTGGGAACACTGCCGTGGTGTCGCGCTGCGGGCCGAGGAGGCCGGCTTCGACAACCTGCTGCTGCCGTCGAACTACGCGACCGGCATCGACTCGGTCGCGTTCGCCGCAGCGATCGCCACGCTGCTGCGGCGGATTCAGGTCCTGGTCGCCGTGCGCATGGGCGAGATGTGGCCACCGCAGCTTGCCCGTCAGCTCGCCACGATCGACGAGCTGCTCGGCGGCCGGCTGACCGTCAACATCATCTCTTCCGACCTGCCGGGAGAGCGGCTAGAGTCGGTGCCGCGCTACCGCCGCACCCTGGAGATCATGGGCGTCCTGCGCGACCTGCTGAACGGCAAGCCGGTGGACTCCCGCGGCGAGTTCGTCAAGCTGACGCTGGAGCCGCCCCGCATCCGCCCGGCGGACGGCTGCCCGCCGTTCTACTTCGGCGGCCTGTCGGAAGCGGCCAGGGACGTGGCGGCCCAGGCGGCGGACGTCTACCTCATGTGGCCGGATACGGTGCCCGCCGTCCAGGCGATCATCGCGGACATGCGCGAGCGCGCGGCCGGTTACGGCCGTGAGCTGAGGTTCGGCTACCGCGCGCACGTCATCGTCCGGGAGACGGAGACGGAGGCGCGGGCGGCGGCCCGGCGGCTGGTCTCGCGGCTGGATGACGAGACCGGGCGGAAGATCAGGGAGCAGTCGCTGCATGTCGCATCGGCCGGCCAGCTGCGGCAGGGCGAGCTGCGCGACCTGGCCGATGACGACGGGTTCGTCGAGCCCAACCTGTGGACCGGCATCGGGCGGGCCCGGTCAGGCGCTGGCGCGGCGATCGTCGGCGATCCCGACCAGGTGCTGGCCAAGCTGCGCCGCTACGCCGATCTCGGCATCGAGGCGTTCATCCTGTCCGGCTACCCGCACGCGACCGAGTGCGACCTGTTCGCGCGCCACGTCCTCCCCCATCTGGAACACGGCCCGCTGCGGGCGTCTTCAAACCGGCCCGGATGACCCCGGGGTGGTGCTGCCGAACAGTGCCGTGGCGTTGCCCTCCAGGATCGCGGCGGCCTCGTCTCCGGCGACGCGGGGATCGGTGACGTACTCGCGACACCAGACAGGGCCCAGACGAACGGCGGTGTGTCCGGGGCATCGCCGTCACCTGCGCCGTCTGGCAGGGGATCAACTAATCTGATGGCGGTGACCGTCGAGCTTGCCCTGCTGTCGCGGGTTAGCTACGGCAGCCTGGAGATCACCGGCTCCCGGCTGCAGGGCCTGCTTGCGCTCCTGGCCGAGGACCCGCACGCGGGGTGCAGCACCTCCCGGCTGGTGGACGCGCTGTGGCCAGACGAGCAACCCGAGCACCCGTTCAAGGCCCTCCAGGTCTTGGTGTCACGTGCCCGGGCCAGGCTGGGACCGGAGGTCATCGTCAGTACGCCGGCCGGATACCGCCTCTCGCTGCGCGACGATCAGATCGACGCGTCCGCGGTCCTGATGAGCGCGTCCGAGAGCGAGAAGTGCTCCCGGGCCGGCGACCATCTCGCGGCGCTCGGGCATGCCGAGGCCGGGCTCGCGCTGTGCGACGGCGCCGCGGACTGGGGCGCCGGGGACGGCGGCCCGCTGTCCGCGCTGCGCGCGGCACGGGTTCCGGCCTACCGGTCGCTGCTGCGCGCCCGGGCGCTGGCGCTGTCCCGCCTCGGCCGGCGGGCCGAGGCGGCAGCGGCGCTGGGCGAGCTGATCCGCCAGTCCCCGCGGGACGAGGAGGTGCTGGCCGAACTGCTGCGCTGCGAGGCGGCGACGGCGGGGCCCGCGGCGGCCCTGGCCCGGTACGCCGGCTACCGGCAGGAGCTGCGCGACGAGCTCGGCAGCGACCCGGGCCCCGCGCTGCAGGCCGTGCACGCCGAGCTGCTGCAGGCCGACGCGCCCGCGATCCGCCGCGGCGTCCGGCACGAGCCCAACCCGCTGCTCGGCCGGGACGATGACATCGCCGCCGTGATCGGCCTGCTGCGCACGTCCCGGGTCGCGTCGATCGTCGGCACCGGCGGCCTGGGCAAGACCCGTCTCGCTAACGCGGTCAGCAGCAAGGCGGAGCAGCGGGTCGTGCACGTCGTCGAGCTCGCGGGCGTCGCCGCCGACGGCGACGTCGCGGCGGTGGTCGCGTCCGCCCTCGGAGTCGGCGAGGACGGCGGCAGCAACTCGGGCAGCCGCCGCGGGGCGCAACCGCGCGTGGTCGGCGGGATCCTGACCGCCCTGGGCCCCGGCCCGGCGCTGCTGGTGCTGGACAACTGTGAGCACGTCGTGCCGAGCGCCGCCGAGCTGGTGCATTCGCTGGTGTCGCTGGGCAAGGACCTGCGCGTGCTCACCACCAGCCGCGCCCCCCTCGGTCTGTCGTCGGAGTCGGTGTACCTGCTGCCCGAGCTGGACCTGGCCACGACGGCCGAGCTGTTCCGGCAGCGGGCCAAGGCGGTACGGCCCGACGCCGACCTGCCCGCGGACGCCGTGCGGGAGGTGTGCGCCCGCCTGGACGGGCTGCCGCTGGCGGCGGAACTGGCCGCCGCGCGGGTCCGGGTGATGTCGGTGGCGGAGATCGCCCGCCGCCTCGACGACAGGTTCGCGGTGCTGCGGGGCGGCGCGAGGGACGCGCCGCAGCGGCACCGCACGCTGCACGCCGTCATCGACTGGAGCTGGAACCTCCTCGACCCGGCCGGGCAGGCGGCGATGCGCGCCCTGTCGGTGTTCCCCGGCGGGTTCACCGCCGACGCCGCCGGGCACCTGCTCGGCGCCGACATCCTGCCCGTTCTGGAGCAGCTCGCCGACCAGTCGCTGCTCAAGGTCGCCGACACCGCGTCCGGCACCCGGTACCGGATGCTGGAGACCGTCTGGGAGTTCGCCGCGGCGCGCCGGGAGGACTCCGGCGAGACCGAGCGCGTGACCGGCCGGTTCCTCGCCTGGGCCCGTGACTTCGGCATCGCGCACCACGACTCGGTGCTCACCAGCGACGACCTCCCGGCGTTCCAGCGGATCATGGCCGAGCAGGACAACCTGGTCCAGGCCCTGCGGCACGGGCTCGATCGCCGGGATGCGGGAACGGTAGCCGCGGTGTCGGCTGTGCTCGGCGGGCTGTGGATGGCCGAGGGGAGTTTCGCCCGGATGACCGCGCTGGCCGGGGACACGATCCGGATCCTGCCGCCGTTCCGGCCGGAAACCGCCGTGGTCGAGGCCACCCGGACCAGCCTGGTGCTCGGCGCGGTGACCGGGTTCCTACTGCGGGGGCCGGGCCCGGCGCGGTTCCTGGTGGGCCTGCGGCGGCTGCCGCCGGCTCCGCCGGGCACCTTCGCCCGCGCCGCGGAGGTGGTGCTGAACACGCTGGCCGGGTCGCCGGGGGTGGACTTCGCGGCCCTGCAGGCGCTCGGCGAGAGCGACCAGCCGCTGGTCGCGGGCATCGCCAACTACGTGGCCAGCTACGCATGGGAGGAGGCGGGTGACACCGGCGGCGCGCTGGCGGCGGCGCGGCGGTCGCTCGCCGCGTTCGAGCGCCGTGGCAGCGCGTGGCTCCGGACAGGCGCGCATGCCCGGATCGGCGAACTGTGCCTGCAGGTGGACGAGGCCGGCTCGGACGACGAGGCGCTGCGTCACATGAGCGCGGCCCTGTCGGTGCTCGAGGCGTTCGGGGCGTGGTCCAGCGCGAACCGGGTGCGCGAGGGAATCGTGATGGCCAACGTGCAGCGGGGCGCCTACGACGAGGCGGAACGCGAGCTGAGGCTGACGGCGCCGCGCGCCAAGGACGAGCCATGGGAAATGCCGATGTTCGACACCGCGGTGCACGCGCAGATCGCGCTTGGCCGCGGCGACGTCGATGCCGGCCTGCGCCTGTGGCGCAGCGCCGCGGCGGCGCTGCGGGACACGGCACCCGGAGGCGGCCTGTCCGGCCTGGATCCCTGGGCACTGCAGATTCAGGCCATGGCCGTGGTCACCCACGCGCAGCACGGCAGGCTCGGCCTGGTCGCGGAGATCACCGGGGCGCTGCCCGCCGCGCTGTCGGCGCTGACCGCGGACCCGGGGCCGCCGTCCGGGACGCTCGGCGCCTCCTATGACCTCGCGGTCTGCGGCTCGCTGCTCATGGCCCTGGCCATGACCGACCTCGACCGGGCCCAGCGCGCCGGGGACGCGCGCGCCGGGCGGTCGGGAGCGCGGATGGTGGCGCTGGCCGAGCGCTGCGGCTTCCAGCAGGGGTTCCGGCCGAACAAGTCGGCCGCGCTGGCCCGGCGGGCCGCGCAGGACGCCGCCGGGCCGGCGTACGACGACGCCGTGTCGACGTACGCCGGCCTGGACCCGGAGGGCCTGCGCGCCGCCGCCCGCGCCGCGCTGCGGGAACGCGCCCTCCTCAGCGGTTGATGTCCCGGCGGGACAGGGTCCGCGCCCACACGAACCCGGCGAGCGCGAGCCCAGCGCACCAGGCGACGGCGGCGAGCGTGGTACCGCCCGAAGGCGTGCCCGTCAGCTGCCCGCGGAGCGTGTCGATGACCGGCGTGAACGGCTCGTTCGCCGCGAACCAGCGCACCCCTTCTGACATCTGGCCCGGCGCCACGAACGCACTGCTGATGAACGGCAGCAGCTGGACGATCAGCAGGAAGCCGGTCGTGCCCTCCGCGCCCTTGGCCGCCAGGCCGAACGCCACGGCCAGCCAGGTCAGGGCCAGCACCAGCAAGACGATGACGCCAGCCGCCGCCAGCCACCGGCCTGCCCCGGCGGTGGGCCGGAATCCCAGCCCGATCGCGACGCCAAAGACCAGGGCCATGCTGACCAGCGTCCGGAGCAGCGCGCCGACGGCGTACCCGTTCAGTGCCGCGGACGGAGAGATCGCCATGGTGCGGAATCTGGCGATGATGCCCTCGGAGGAGTCCCGGTTGACGGCCAGCGTGGTGGTCTGGCAGCCGTACACGGCGGTGATCACGATGATCCCGGGCAGGAGATAGTCGATGTAGGCGCCGTGCGAGACGGCCCCCAGGCCCGCCTTCAGCGCGTTGCCGAAGACGCCGACGAACATCAGCAGCAACAGCACGGGTATGGCCACCGACACGACCAGGCTCGCCGGGGACCGCAGCACGTGCCGGAAGCTGCGCCGGGTCATCGTCGCCGAGTCCCGCACGGCGAGGGTCAGGGTGGTCATCGGGCGTTCTCCATTTCTGGCGTCGGTTCTGCCGTCGGGCGCCCGGTGAGGGCGAAGAAGACGTCGTCGAGATCGGGTGTGTGCACGGACACGTCGTCGACCTCGGCCGCCGTGTCGCCGAGCCGGTTCAGCAGTTCCCGCACCGCGACCGCGCCGCCGTCGCTGGGGACCTCCAGCGTGAGGGTGTCATCGTGCCGGAACGTGCCGCCGAGGGCCCGTTCGGCCGCGTCGAGCCCCGTGGCATCGGCGAAGTGCAGCCGGACGTGGGCACCGGGAACGCTCCGCTTGAGCTCCTCGGGGCTTCCCTCGGCGACCACCTTGCCGTGGTCGAGGACGGCGACCCGGTCGGCCAGCTCGTCCGCCTCGTCCAGCTGCTGTGTGGTCAGGAAGATCGTGACGCCGCCCGCCACGAGCCCGCGGATGGTCTGCCACATCACGCGGCGGCTGCGCGGGTCGAGCCCGGTGGTCGGCTCGTCGAGGAAGATGATGCGCGGCTCGCCGATCAGGGTCATCGCCAGGTCAAGCCGGCGCTTCATGCCGCCGGAGTAGGTCTGCGCCGTCTTCCTGCCCGAGTCGGCCAGGTCGAACTGCTCGAGCAGCGCGGCGGCGCGCCGCCGCCCTTCGGCCCGGCCCAGGTGGTGCAGGTCCGCCATCAGCAGCAGGTTCTCCTGGCCGGTGAGCAGGCTGTCGATCGCGGAGAACTGGCCGGTGACCCCGATCGCGGCGCGTACCGCCGCAGGGTTGCGGGCCACGTCATGGCCTGCGACGCGCACCTCGCCGTCATCGGCGTGGACGAGCGTGGACATGATCTGCACGATCGTGGTCTTGCCGGCGCCGTTGGGACCCAGCAGCGAGAACGTTGTTCCCGCGCTGACCTCAAGGTCGATGCCGTCGAGGACGGCCTTGCCGCCGAATGACTTGCGCAGCCCGGTGGCTGTGATTGCGCTGGTCATGCTTCTCCTTCGCCATCACCGCGGCCTGGACGGCCGCGATGACGTCAAAGGTGCACGCAGCGGGATTCACCGCGGTTTCACGGCGGTTTCATTCGCTCGGCGGGGTGCCTGGCGTGAACGACACGCCCCGGATGACCTGGCCGTAGGCCGCCTGCAGCACGGTGCGGAACCGCTCGTGCGTCACCTGGCTGGCTGTGGTGGCACCCCGCGGGCGGCGGAACATCGGGCGAGGCGGCCGTCACTTACTGGCGGCCGTCACTTATTGACTGGAAAAATGCTGACAGTTACCTTCGGGACACGGGCGGCCATCCATGGCCGCCATTTCTACGAGAGGCGGCACCATGCATCGACTCCCTCGCATCCTGACCTGCGCCGTGATCGCCGCGCTGCCGGCATTAGGCCTGACGGCCGGATTAAGCACGGCCGCCAACGCCAGCCCCGTTGGCACCGCCGCCAGGCCGGCCCCGCGAGGGGCTGACGCAATGGCCGTCGCGATCATCAGGAGCCTCCAGGTCGGCCAGCACGGTACCGACCACCGCATGCCTGGCGTGTCCCGCATCTCCGGGCTGAGCCAGGTGGAGAGCACGAACTGGTCCGGGTACGCCGACACCGGCAGCAGCTTCTCCACGGTGACCGGCAGCTGGAGCGAGCCAGGCGCCACCTGCTCGTCGCGCACCACGACCTACGCAGCCTTCTGGGTCGGCATCGACGGCTACAGCAGCGACAGCGTGGAACAGGACGGCACTTTGGCCGAGTGCTACGACCGCACCGCCTACCAGTACAGCTGGTGGGAAATGTACCCGACCAATGACATCCAGGTCGTCGGCGAATCGGTGGCGGCCGGCGACAGCATCCACGCCTCCGTGGTGCGCAGCGGTGACAGCTACACGCTGAGCGTCACCGACTCCACCCACACGGCGAACAGCTTCACCACCAAGCAGACCTGCTCGGACTGCGCAAACAGCAGCGCCGAGTGGATCGCCGAGGCACCGTCTAGCAGCAGCGGCGTCCTGCCGCTCGCCGACTTCGGCACCTGGACCGAGAGCAGCGCGACGGTGACCGAGGGCAGCACCTCCGGCGTCATCTCCTCGTTCACCGATGACGAGATCACCATGGTGGACAGCTCCGGCCTCGTCAAGGCGCAACCCGGCTCGCTGAACGGCAGCGGAAACGGGTTCTCCGTCACCTGGGAGCGCAGCAGCTAGCGGTCGACCCCGATGACCCCGCCCGGGCTGCCTTGCGGGCCGGCCTTGGCCGCAAGGCAGCCCGGGGCGGTCGTTCGGGCCGGCCGCCTTGCGGGCCGGCCTTGGCCGCAAGGCAGCCGGGACGGTCGTTCGGGCTGGCCGCCAGTGCGCCGTGATCCCGTCCGGAGATCGACACGGCGCGTTCACCCGAAGGCGGCCTGCGGCGCGCACACTAGGCACTTGCCGGTGACATGACGACTTGTCATGACAAGCAGTGCCCGGTGCCAGGCCGGGTTGAGTCACAGAGGGGGCTTGTGGTCAACGGCTGAGAACGCCGCGGCCGACGTCACCGGGTGCCCGGCCTCAGCACCGGTGCCTCCCCCAGAGGCACGCCCGTACACCAGGAGGATGGAGCAGCATGTCCAGCTCGGACAATCCACGTGAGCATGCACACGGCGCAACCGGGTCAGTGTGGCAGCCAGGCCAACCGGTCATCCCGGGAGTGAGCCGACGCCGCTTCCTGCAATACACAGCGCTCGGCAGCGCGGCGGCCGCGGCCGTCGGTGTCAGCGGCGGACCGGCGGCCGCCAGCGTGGCCCGCCGCTCGACGGCGGCCAAGGCGCTGCCGAAGGGCTTCACCGGGACCATGGCCGACTTGAAGCACGTGGTGATCCTCATGCAGGAGAACCGGTCCTTCGACCACTACTTCGGGACCCTCAGGGGAGTCCGGGGCTTCGGCGACAAGCAGGCCCTCACGTGGCAGAACGGTAACAACATCTTCCAGCAGCCCGACGCGACCCGCACCGACCTCGGGTACCTGCTCCCCTACAACCTCACCGACCAGGTCGACGGTGACCTCGACCACAGCTGGGACGGCGACCACGAGGCCCGGAACGGCGGGCTGTGGAACGACTGGGTTCCGGCCAAGACCGAAGAGACCATGGGCTACTTCACCCGGGACGAGATCCCGTTCCAGTACGCGGTCGCCGACGCGTTTACCATCTGCGATGGCTACCACCAGGCGATCATGGCGCCCACCAGCCCCAACCGGATGTACTTCTGGACGGGGACGTCGGCGGGGTGGACCAGCAACCCTAACGACTACGAGGTCGACTTCGGGCCCGACGCTGGGACGCCCGAGGTCACGACCTACCCCGAGCTGCTGCAGGCGGCCGGGATCGACTGGCAGGTGTACACCAACGACACGGTCGGCGACAGCGGCACCTACCCGGATTACTTCCTGGGCGACTACGGCGACAACCCGCTGTGGTTCTATCAGCAGTACAACAGCACCAACAGCCGCGAGGGCGGGTCCAGCCAGCTCGCGACCCGCGGGGCGGTCACGCCGTGGCAGCCGGCCACGGCGAGAGGGCTGAACATCGACAAGACCCACGCCGCGTACGTGCTGTCCACGTTCATCAACGCCGTCAACAGCAACTCCCTGCCCCAGGTGTCGTGGATCGTCGCCCCCGCCGGCTACTGCGAGCACCCCTCCTACACCCCCGACTACGGGGCGCACTACGTGAACACCGTGCTCCAGACGCTGTTCTCAAACCCCGACCTGTGGCAGAGCACGGCACTGTTCATCACCTACGACGAGCACGACGGGTTCTTCGACCACCAGCTCCCGCCCTTCCCCGAGGCGACCGTCACCGACGAGTACATCGCGGGTCTGCCGATCGGCCCAGGGACCCGGGTCCCGATGCTCATCTGCTCGCCGTGGACCCGGGGCGGCTACGTGGACTCCAACGTCTACGACCACACCTCGATGCTCCGGTTCCTGGCCGCCTGGACCGGGGTGCAGCCGGTCAACATCACCTCGTGGCGTGAGTCGGTGACCGGCGACCTGACCGGCGCGTTCGACTTCCAGCACCCGGACTTCTCGATCCCGGGCAACATCCCGACCCTCGACCAGACCTGGGCGCTGACCCAGCTGACCGGCGGATCGACGACGCCTCCGGCCGAGGGTGACCAGCACATGCCGAGCCAGGAGCCCGGAACCCGGCCGCACCGCCCGACCGTCCACCAGCCCTTCGCCGACGTGACGGTGAACCGCTCGACCAGCCAGGTCACGGCCGCCCTCACCAGCACCGGCAAGGTCGGTGTCTCTTTCGCGGTCTACCCCGACGATTATCTGCCCGCCACCGCCACGCCGTTCACGGTGCTCCAGGGCTCGCCGCGCTCGTACGTCTGGGACGCGACGCTGACGGCCGGGAAGTACGCCTTCTCGGTATACGGCCCTGACGGGTTCCTGACCAGCTTCGCCGGCGAGGTTGTGCCCGCCAACCAGAACGCCGGGCCGGTCCCGGTCGTCACGGCCGCGGTGCAGTCCGGCGCGCTGGGGCTCAGCCTGGCCAACGAGGGCCACCAGCCGATCGTCTACACCCTGACCCCGAACGACTACGAGGGCCGCACCCAGACGGTCACCGTGGGCTCCGGGGGCACCAGGAACATCAGCTGGCCGACCGATTCGTACGGCTACTACGACGTGGTGATCACCACGAACGCCGCCGGCGGCTTCACCCGCCGCTACGCGGGACGCATTGCCTGAACGTTACGTCAACGTGGCGCCTGGGACCTCCGGGTCCCAGGCGCCGCGCCCTCTCGGCGCCCGGTCCAGGTGAAGACGATCGCGGTGGCCACGGCGACGGCCGCCCCGGTCAGGTAGAGCTGCTGGTAGGTGGCGTAGCGGATGGCCAGGGCGCCCACCGCCAGCAGCGGAGCCTGAGGGCCGAAAAACACGAGGCTGACCGCGGCGGAAACCCTGCCTTGCAATTCCGGCGGGGTGCAGCGCTGCGCGAGGTTCAGCAGGGCAAGGAACAGCCAGGGCAGCGCGAACCCGAGCACGACGGAGCCAGCTATCGCCAGCGGAAGCCGGCCGGTAGCGCGCATCGCATTGCCGAGGGCGAAGTCTGCCATCCCGAGGACGGCCAGCCACCTTTCGCCGGCGGACCGCACCAGCCGGCCGCTGATCATGCTGGCGGCGATCGAGCCCGCACCCAGCCCGGCACTGAATACGCCCAGGAAGCTGGGAGGCTCACCGACGCCCTGCACGAGGCTGTACTGCGCGGCGACCAGCACGGCGGAGAAGCTCATGACGACCGATGCCGCCAGAAGCAGCCGACGGAGCTCCGGTGTGCGGCGGATGTGACCGAATCCGGCAAGCAGGTCGACCCGCCAGTGCCCGGGCTGGCGCACCGGCCTGGTTTCCCGCAGGCGGATCCGGGAGAGCATGACCGCCGAAATCACGAACGTGATCGCGTCGAAGACGCTCACCGTCCCGCCGCCGACGAGGGCGAAAAGGCCCGCGCCGAAAAGCGGCGACACCAGCCGGCCGGTTTCCTGGAAACCAAGGCTCCACCCGTTCAGTTCCTGCCGCAGTTCCGGGGACAGCATGACGGCGAAGAGCGCGTTCTCGGCCGGGCTGGAGAGCGTCAGTTCGATGCCGTACCAGGTCATCACGGCGAAGATGATCCAGATCGAACCCGGCCCGCTCACGGCGAGCAGCGGCAGGACCAGCGCGGCGGAGGCGAGGTTCAGCCAGACCAGGAACCGGCGGCGGCGCACCCGGTCGGCCACCAGTCCGGCCAGCGGTCCGGCCAGGGACGGAGCGTAGACGCACACCGACACCAGGGCAGCCTCGCTGCTGCTGCCGGTGAGGGATTTCACCCAGATGCCCGCGGCCAGAGACATGGCGTTGTTGCCGATCACCGACACGGCCAGGCCGGTCAGGTACAGCCGCCCGTTGCGGCGCTCCGCACCGGCGGCGTTACCGCCGCCACGAGCGGAAACCGCCGCGTTGCGGTATTCGGATTTAGATTTACTGCGATTACTGAATAGCCTGATTCCTCGTTCCGCCACGCCCCGAGTCTGCCATTTAAGAATTGCTGCTGCAAATGCCTCATTTACCGCAGTAAATACAGCCAGTATTCGGCGGGACATTGCCGGCAATGCCAGGCCGGGGCCCGGGGACGGGCTGGGCTCTCCCGGGGGATGAGGCCCCCTGCCCGGCAGGTCCGCGGCGCCGGTTTCATGATCTGGGTGCTTTACCAGCGCTATGAGCTGGCCAGGTACCCAGATCATGACGACCCTGCTTCGGGACCGTCCGGAAACCGGGTTCCGGACACGCACCCAGCGGCCATAACCCAGCCAGGGTCTTTGCGTTGTCTCATTACTGGCCGTCACTTCCGGCCTGTGAGCAGCCGGAACGCGCGTGCGGGATCACGTGCAGCGCGCCGGAGCGCACGGGCGATGCAGGCATGCCCGGCCAGGCGCAGGATGCTGATGACCAGGTTACTGAGGGCGGCCATGACGTGCGGGCCGGTGCCGGTGCGTGCGGTAGAGGCGTCCTCGCCGAAGGTGACGCCGCGCCCAGTGCAGCTGGTTCTCGATCTTCCAGTGGCCGCGGAGCCATCCGGCGAGCTGGCCTGGCGCGGGCCGCGGGCAGGCTGGTGATCGCATAGCTGGTCTCGGTGCGCCATCTGCGGCTGGCGGAGCGGCGGGTCTTGCGGATGACCTGGATAGCCTGGGCGGCGTGCGGGAACGCCAGCCCGGCGGTGACCGTGACCACCTTGACGATCCGCTTCTCGATCCGGCCATGGCCGCGGCTGTTGTGCACGTGCCCTTCGGGAACCTGTTCGCAGGGCAGGGACTTGAGCTGGCGCAGCAGGCCGGCCTGGTTGCCCTTGACGGTGACCAGGCAGTGAGCGCCGCGATCGTGCAGCCAGGTGGCGTGCTCGCGCTGGGCGTGCATCGCATCGGCGGTGACCACGGCGCCGTCCAGGCCGCCGGCCTGGCCCAGCAGGGCGGTGAACATGGTGACTTCGTTCGTCTTGCCGCCCACGGCGGCCTGAGCGAGCACCACGCCGGTGCCATGGTCCAGGCAGGCCAGCAGGTGCGGCGCCGTGCCCCCGTTCGCGCGGGCGCCACGGATGGTCTTGCCGTCCACCGCGAGCACCACCCGCCGGCCCGGTGGCCGCCGGGCTGATAGCTGGCCGCGCACCCATGCCCCGACCGCGCGGTCCAGCGACGCCGGGTCCACGGCCGTCAGCACCCGCCAGATGGTCACCAAATCCCGGACGGCGCCGGGCAGGCCCAGCCTGGCGCGCAGCCGCGGCGGGGCGTCAGCGGCCCATTCGGCGATCGCCGCGTACGACCGCGCCCCGGCCAGCACCGCACACACCGCCATCGCCAGCACCGGGACCAGCGGGTACCGGCGCCCGCGCGGGTCCCGCGGGCCGGGAACCTGCGCCAGGGCTTGCAGCAGCCCGCCCGGGACGGCACCCGCCGACGCCGAAACAGGTGAGCCTGCGAGGGCATCGAGGTGGCCAGCGACCAGGCCAGTAAGCGAAGATGAA